>Ga0157363_1003188_pt1 | contig 14733 bp, 11 predicted proteins | sample AttsexASBM1_FD_111477 | JGI IMG/M metagenome (GOLD analysis project Ga0157363, IMG submission 111477) | Fungus gardens microbial communities from leaf cutter ant in Ribeirão Preto, State of São Paulo, Brazil - Atta sexdens ASBM1 | ecosystem: Host-associated > Fungi > Mycelium > Unclassified ...
AGAGAAAGAGAAAGAGAGCGCGCGCGAAAAAAAATGATGTCAGATGGATTGCATAAGATAGATATAAGAAAAATTTATTCTCTTCGATATATTTAAATATTCACAAAGGGGAAAATATAATAAAACACAACAAAAATTGGAGAAATTTGTTATGGTCAAAATTGAAAGTTTTGTTGAGTTGTGTTCGTACATATTGAATTTTAAAATTAAATCGAATTCTTTACCGAATGAATTAAGATCATTAAAATATTATCATAAAAATTTTGTTATATATGTATATTTGGCGTAACCAAAATATCGATTGTAATTATTCTTTATATGATATCCGCGAAAGTTTGCCGATAGAATGCATCTGAAATGAGAAAAATCGACTTGTCCGACAAATCACATTTGATGCATACAGGGGGCACGTAGCATGCTCGAGTTAAATGACCAATCTCTCCCTCTTGGCCCAATTCGTAAAACGTCCTGTGCCACGCACTCTGCGTGACGTCACACGCACAGATCTCTTCTCGTGGCGGTTGCAAGAGTGAGTAATGCGTGAGGATGCGTGCAAGGCCACACACAGTCAGACGATCAGCCAGCCAGCCAGCCAGTCAGCCAGCCAGCCAGCCAGCCAGCCAGCCAGTCACTCAGTCAGTCAGTCAGCCGTTGCATGGCAACGTGCTGTTCGCGTTCTGAACGGCGATAGTGGCCGAATATCGACCTAAAACAAATGGCTCATCCACATCGCGTATCTCTATACCTACGGGAAATATTCGCCTAGCAGAGCGCGTGAATGTATATTCCGTACGTCTAGGGACACGCGATGACGTCACACGCATAGATCTCTTCTCGTGGCGGTTGTAAGAGTGAGTAATGCGTGAGGGTGCATGGAAGTGCCACACTCAGTCAGATGACCAGCCAGTCAGTCATTCAGTGACTGTAGGCGCAAAGAAGCGCGCACTTTTCGTCGATAAATGAAAATATTCCTGATTGTTTTTCAAAATCCTTTAAGATACAAAAGCCTCGCTAGTTGCTAGACTGTGTCTAGTAATTCGACGTATACACATAACACGCACACATTAAATTATACGACACATGCTTTATGACTTTGATCATCTTAATTATTAACTTTTCTCTTTCAAAGAGAAGATTCTAACAGACTAAAAATTTTCTTTCATAATATATCTTTCTCACTAAAGTAATCAATCATGCATCATACTTATCTGGTGTTCACAACAATGCTTTATCCAGACGCTAGTTAGAAGATATATTAATGAATATTTAAACCTTAAATCAGTTGGATTATTAAATTTGAAATTTTACAACCATCTTATAATATTAATTACAGAAATGATGTTTTTCTGTCATAGACAGTGTGATGTCTCTTAAGTTTTTGAGGGCACTGAAGGGGAATTTGGTCAGGCCTAAATTATTCACGATATATCACGACCGATGCGAGCTGAATAATATCGATCAGCAATAAAATGCGCGCGCGCATGTAACTTTCTCATAAATAATTTAAATCTGTTCCGTTTACAAAATCGATTTTTAGCTTTGTCGTGGATGAAATATGGTTCAATATAGCACATACGTGACGATCATTGTACTTTACAATGATATCTTCATTTTCAGTCAGGAAATTAATGCGTTGTGTTCGGTTTTGTACCACTACTGTGAGACTTAGCAAGGTGCAGAGTATTTGTGAAATAAGGCTATTTTTAAATGTACATTTCGCATTATAATCAGAGCCTCTGAGAATCCCGATATACACGTATTCGTCGATCGATATAAAATAAAAAGAGTGTGATTCGTTTCCCTTCTTTCTTTAGACTTCTAAGATGTCATTTTATTGCATTTTAAATTTATTTTTATTTGCAATTAATTTGTCTAAATTATTAATTTACGTTTGTTTAGAATTATTTTGAATAAAGAGCTACAGAAATTTTTGTGTGTAAAATGCAGAACATTTTATAATAGATACAAAACAATGATATGATAATTGCGTCTAAATGTTTGTAAAATTTTCTCAAATTTGCAGAACATAATATTTTGTCTTGTTTTAAGTTATAAAGTTGCTGGGAACGGCAAATTTTGAAATGCATTTAAAAATAATCAATTAAAAAAGTTTTTATACATTATTATTATTATAAGACGAATATCTGGAGCTTCGTTATCTATTGAGAATATCGGGTGGCAATTAGAGATAAACTTGATAAGCAATCGATTTATTAAAAGATTAGCTGCACGATTGTCAATTTGAATCGTAAAGTTAAATCACTCATTGTCAGTGTAATAAAGTTTGTTCGATAATATGGAATTACACAATACATGGTAAACATTACGAAGTGAATCATTTATTACTCTCGGATATACAAAGAATTATATTTTTTATATATGAGAATAAATTTGGCTAGTGTCAAGAGTACATCTATCGGTACGGTTCTCTCGATATTATTATCGAATATCGATAATTGATTTCAACGTGATCCAGAGCATTTGGTGGAAGTTGCACCAAAGTAGGAAGATGTCCCACTTGTGTGTCTCCCGGGTGTGCTATCGTGGGGATCACGGTGTATCAACGTGTTTATGCACATTATTAGGTACATCATGTGAAGACGAGAGACGAGATGAGACGAGACGAGACGAGACGAGACTATACAAGACAAGATCATACAAGACGAGACATGAAAGGAGAGAAGGAGAGAGAACACGTATAGAGCCGCTGGTGGTGCCCTACTTGGGTATTGATCCGTGACAGTGGGAGGCGCTCGTTAGAGATGGCTAGGTCGTAGGTCGCATGCGCGTTTCCACCGATGATTCCGTATCGCCATCATCGACCCACGGCTCGAGAGAAATAGAGCCGAATCGGTGAGAAACGTTAGAGAAAGAGAAAAGAGAGAGAGGGGGGTGGGGGGGGGAGGAGGAGGGTGAAAGAGAAAAAAACGGTAGGGTGGATAATGTAGGGAGAAACGAGGAAAGCGGCACGAAATAGGAAGGAGAGAGGAGGAGCTATGAAAATTATCATCCGAGTATAAACCTGGGAAAGGTATGGTATCATCACCTAGCTTAACTGACAAATAGATCATAGATCACTTTAAAATCATGCTTCGAATATTTGGATATTTCATGCTTGAAATTCTCGAGAAGGGAATGAAAGGGATTTAAGTCTAGCCGCAATTTGGTGAATGGTCTGTCGTTGAAATAGACTGAACTTGAGAACTAAAAAGGAAAATCTGATTTCATTTTATATTTATGTAGATAAAAAGATTTACACGTAAAAAATGCGCGTTGAACGTAATAGCGTGTTAACCGTAAAATTGCTCTTTAATCTTTCTATCGTATATTAACGGATCGATACGCTGTAAGTTGCAGAGGATTTCAACACGTTTCAAGACAATCCTGGCAACGGCACGCGACGTCGATCCTCATACGGCGCCGTTTCTGCCGTCGCCGTCGCGGTCGTCGCGATTATCATCGATGCCGACGTCGTCGCCGGCGCCGCGGCGCGATCGTTGAAAGTTAATCCTTAATGCCTTAAGTCAATGCCTCTATGCAATTGTAAAAGAAACATTGTGCACTCGTTTCTTCCGAATAAATTTCAAGAATTCGTATAGCATATGCTCCGTTAAATCTATTTATATTTAATATGAAAAAATAAGATTGGGCGAGGCAAATGATATTTCATTTTGGTAACTGGATTTACAATTTTTTTTTTTTTTTTCAAATGAAAATGTATTTTATTCAGAATTGTTCAATCATCAATAATGTGACTTACAATTAGAAAGTTAGAAAGATAAGAATGTTATTTATGTTTAATTGTAAAGGTCGAATCTAGGCAAGCGAATACGAACAAAGGAATGAAACTAATGGACAATTTTCTTGAAAGAGAGCGAATAGCGTCGCTCTATTGGCAATTTATTTTTCATCCAAATTTTTTTATATCATAAAATTTACAGAGCAGAATTCAATTTGGCATTAAAATTAAATCTTACTTTGTATGATATCATTTGTTGTCATTTCATAAAAATACGCAATATGAAACAGAAAATACAGAATGCGATATCGTATCGAGGGCTGCGTAACGAATGTAGTCCTAGAATGCGATCTAATCGCTCGACGCGTTTTCCTGCCGTCGCCAAAGCTTGACCACTTCCGCTTCTAGCAAGCCAATTCTATAACTCGACCCGTGAACTCGTAAATGATACCGACCCATGCAAATTAGCATAAGGTCGAAATCGCGTTCATCCTGCACCTACGGAGACGCGTTTGATACTCTTCAGTGTGAGTGAATTTAGCACAAAGAGAAAGAAAGTCAAATATTAATTTCGCAATTTGGTACAAGCGCTTATGTCGAATAAATTTATTATTATTATTATTTTTTTTAAGACTAAGTTGAAAAGATGTCTTGTTTATTTATTCTCGACTTGTATCAATGCACTTTACGCAACGAATGGTGGCGCGCCGCAAACGCCGGCGATTGTGCGTGTGCGTACGGACAATCAGCGAGGTGCGTATGTGACCTGTAAAATTGCATAATCGTGCTTCCTCAATGACGACGTGAGCGAGAGAGAGACGATGGACCAGAGGTAATGATACCTATGAAATTGATCGTTTACGTATACGAGCCGACGACGACGGCGCGGCGCGGCGCGAACTAGACGGCAGACCGGACGTGTTACGCACAAAGTCGGAGTTACATTTTTACGATTGTAACCGTCGATTTGCCGGCTCGTTAGTCTTTTATCTAATCGTTGCGACGGTCGTAACGAACCGCCCGCGCCGTGACAGAATTAACGGCCGCGCGCGGCAATTGCGCTCCGCGTCACGAGTCTCGCATTTCGTTAGTTAGTCCATCCGGTACGTGAGAATATCGTCAGTTTTCATGGTCGAGACAATAGATAATTCAAAGGTATTACTACATGATAAGCTGCACGTGTCAATAATTTATTGTTTAATATTTTTCGGAAGCTACAAATTAACGATGAGAAATAAGGCGATGTATGTTCGATCACCGACGAATATTACTATCAAAGACCAAATATCCTTACGGGAGTTCGCGTTTCTTGTAAAATATTGAAATGATTAAGAGTTAAAAACTGAGAATATTGTACTAATTTTATGATTTATTCGTTTAGTAGAAATATTCATGCATTTTGAACTCAATAATACTCGATTTTTCTTTAAAATTGTGATTTTAATGTTATCAAAGTTTGATTATCAACAGAGATGATAACTGCAGAGAAAAAATTATAATTTTTCTGCAATATATAGGATATTTCAACTTTACAAGTATGCATATTTATTTATGGAACATTTATGTAATAAAAAAATCATGAATTTAATAATGTCTGAGCCAACTATTTATGTTAATAATAGCAAATTTATATCAATTGTCGATAATGTCAGCGTTCTTCAATTACCTCTGAATTCTTGAGGCCCTTTTTATTTGCTCTGGATTGATGCCCATGGTCTCTGATCTTTAATCTTATAGTATCTCGTCGGTGCGGTAGTTCGATTCATTCATTTACTCGTTTGCTTCCTATTTTCATAGTCATTTCTTTCATTAATATTTACTTTCATTAATATTTACTACAAAAGAAAACATTTATTTATGTTACATCTCAAGAGATATTGTGATTTCGCGTTGTTATGTCTATTCATTCGCGATCAATTTTAAGAAATTAATTGGTCAAAATTCATGGACATATACATACAAGAAGAGACTCAGATGGAATAAATGAAACTTTATTTTATAATAATTTTTTGGTTATTTTTTCTATTAAATATATAGACAGATTGATTCGTAGAGAGGAAAGGTTAAACCGGAACATCGTGAGCTCTCGTAATCGTGATTACGGGATACCATTGAGCATTGAGCATAGTGGACGATGGCGAGTGATGTCTCCATTGAACCGGCACTACCGGAAGCGGTCGTTATCCGAACGCGGTCGTACCGAGGTCGCTCTTGAAAATCGGGTCTCTGTTCCGCGCATTGCGGACGTCTCTCTCATCAACGTCACGTGTCAAATGCGCGCCGGCCACGTGTCTCTCTCTCTCTCTCTCTCTCTTTCTCTCTCTCTCATGAGAAGGTCGTAACTATGCTCGGTACGAGCACTGTGAGAAAACTGCTTCATTCGGATCGCGACGTTGAATCGTGGCGCCATCCGAATGGATGACAATACTATTAAGTCTAATTTACAATGTGCTCTTTACTTCCTGTTTCTTGCCTTTTTCCCTCTTTGCGACCGTTTTAACGGCAATCATGTTTCTTAATGCGTGTTTCTTGTCTCTTCCGAAGTTCGTTAACCTTTATCTCGGGCGTTAGAAAACGAAGATACTGAATGAGAGGCAAAAAGATAAAAAATTGCAAAAAGCGAGAAAAAATAGGATGCAAAGAGCACATTGTAGATTATGTCTTGATCTGTTTTCAAAGTGACGTAAAATTTGGAGCGGACAATCTAATATAGGAGCAGTGAGATCAACGTTTGATTGATTCCATAAGAAAATGAACTTCATTCTCTACACTATGTGTTTTATTCGTGTATCTTAATCGTATATCTATCTAATATGTGAGAAACATAAAAAAAAACGGTGCTATTTCGATTCATACGTTATTATTATTTTTAAATTATAATTTTGCCGTATATATACTTACCTGTACGTTTATTTTGATTGTTCGTATTTTGTTATATTATGCCCGCATGATTTATTCATGATTTTTTTATCGCCCGTTTTTTACAGCATGGCCGCTCAGATTCGTACAGGGTCGCCACGTTACCCAACATTCGTGACGACAACAAAACCGCAGATGGGATGTACAAGGTATATTCAGAGATGGACTTATGTTTCCATACGAATTCTATATGATTAACATATCTGGGATACTGGGATATCCTGTATGCTTCTTTCTTAACCAGCGGATGGGATAAACGGAACGTTTCTTCCTCTCTTTTCTCTTTGTTTCTATCTTTTTTCTATCTGTCTTTCTTTTCTCTTCTTTTTTTCCATTTCTCGTTTCCTCTAACGCTGATTTCTATGATTCCATTGTCTCTTTAATGGCAATAACGTGTATCACACCATAATGCTTTTCTTCTATCTATGCCTTGATAGGAGATTTCTTGAAGAAAAATTTTTTCTACTATTACGCACTTTCGAATCTTCAGCTTTTTCGTGTTTTCACTTTGGTATCAATTTTGTAATAATAATTATCTTAACGCATGAAAAAAGAATTTTACTTTTTTCATGGTTCAGGTCTCGATTGGGACATCGTTATGATCGCATTTCAATTGACTCGATCGATATTATATTCTCTTAAGAAAGGAAAGCTTTGTATACTTCATTTAATGACAGTGTGTAAGATGAGATAAAATTACATTAAATTTTTACAATTAAACAAAAAAGAGTCCTCACTTAACTGAATGCTCGCGAGAGAGAGAGAGAGAGAGAGAGAGAGAGAGAGAGAGAGAGAGAGAGAGAGAGAAATAATTTACATTATTTTATAGTTTCGTCATTTCACATTGGAAGTTAGTTATTTATCAATTACCTTCGCTGACATTACATGATTTCAAAACATTCCTATCATTTTAATGTAATGCAATTCTATCTCATCTTACGGCTAGATACCATACAGCTCGGTTCATCTCGCTTTTCGACGATATTGCAATCGATTTGTTCTACTACAAAGGCTATTCTCACTCGTCGCTGGGTTTTCAATCTCTTTTCAGATTCTTGTAATCCGACACGCTTTGATAATCTTCTACTTCTTTTCTACTTTGTTGTCAGTTATCAGAGTATCTTGATAATTAACGCGTCGCAGTAATATACTTTGTAATCGCTTTATAGTTGTATTAAGGTTGTGTACACATCGTCGATGTACAGGGAAGATATTATCAGAAAACATCTTTTGATAACACTCTTTTTCTCTCTGTCTGTTCCCGTTAACAGTCGCGGCGGAAGAATCCAAAGCGGAGGGGGGACAACCTAGATGACCTGAAGCAAGAGTTGGACATTGACTTCCATAAAGTCTCACCCGAGGAACTGTATCAAAGATTTCAGTCGCACCCCGAAAACGTAAGTAACATCATGCGATGAGGGATGATAATTTTTCGAAGAAATAGATTTTGATTCGAGATTGTATAGTGCATCGATCGACATTGACATGCGATCGCCGCGCCACTACGAAATAAAAATATTACCGATAGTTTCTCTTTTGCAAAAGTGGAATAAAATACAAATGGAAAGATATTAAAATGGAAATTAGTTGACAGCGTTGACCAATGTTAAATGATTGATAGATCAAATGGAAAGAGATGTATTAATTACTGATATTTATATAAATATAATAATAGGGCCTCAGCCACGCGAAAGCGAAGGAGAACCTGGAAAGAGACGGGCCGAACGCCCTGACGCCGCCGAAGCAGACTCCGGAATGGGTAAAGTTTTGCAAGAACTTGTTCGGCGGTTTTGCCCTCCTACTGTGGATCGGTGCGATTCTCTGCTTCATCGCGTACTCGATCCAGGCCTCGACCAGCGAGGACCCGAACGACGACAATCTCTACCTGGGTATCGTCCTCGCGGCGGTCGTAATAGTCACGGGTATATTCTCGTATTACCAGGAGAGCAAGTCAAGCAAGATTATGGAGTCGTTCAAGAATATGGTGCCGCAATTCGCCACCGTAATCCGGGAGGGTGAGAAACTCACCCTACGGGCGGAGGATCTCGTGTTGGGCGACGTCGTCGAGGTTAAATTCGGCGACCGGATACCGGCCGACATCAGGATTATTGAGGCCCGTGGATTTAAGGTGGACAACAGCTCGCTGACGGGCGAATCCGAACCGCAATCGAGATCGCCCGAGTTCACGAATGAGAATCCGCTTGAAACGAAGAATCTCGCGTTCTTCTCGACGAATGCGGTAGAAGGCACGGCCAAAGGCGTGGTGATCTGTTGCGGCGATCAGACGGTGATGGGAAGGATCGCAGGTCTCGCGTCCGGCTTAGATACCGGTGAGACACCGATCGCCAAAGAGATTCATCACTTTATACACCTCATTACCGGTGTCGCTGTCTTCCTCGGCGTCACATTCTTTATCATAGCCTTCATTCTGGGTTATCACTGGCTTGACGCCGTCATCTTCCTAATCGGTATTATTGTGGCGAACGTACCAGAGGGTCTTCTCGCTACTGTGACCGTGTGCCTCACTCTGACCGCCAAGCGAATGGCCTCGAAGAACTGCCTGGTGAAGAATCTCGAGGCTGTGGAAACTTTGGGCTCGACTTCGACCATCTGCTCGGACAAAACTGGAACCCTCACGCAAAATCGTATGACAGTGGCGCACATGTGGTTCGACAATCAGATTATCGATGCTGATACCACAGAAGATCAGTCTGGCTTGCAATATGACCGCACTAGTCCGGGATTTAAGGCGTTGGCGAAGATTGCGACCCTATGCAATCGTGCCGAGTTTAAGCCGGGCCAGGATGGTGAACCGATTCTGAAGCGAGAAGTTAACGGTGACGCTTCTGAGGCTGCATTGCTCAAGTGTATGGAACTGGCATTAGGCGATGTCATGGGCATTAGGAAACGCAACAAGAAAGTCTGCGAGATTCCCTTCAATTCTACTAATAAATATCAGGTATCCATACACGAATCAGACGATCCCAACGATCCTAGACATCTCTTGGTGATGAAGGGTGCTCCCGAGAGAATACTGGACAGGTGCTCGACCATATTTATTGGTGGCAAAGAAAAGGTAACTTATCTAATAAATTATCTGTCTACCTGTATCTTTTTTCAATATTTAAACTTTTCATATCGTAGGTTCTCGACGAAGAAATGAAGGAGGCGTTCAATAACGCGTACTTGGAATTGGGCGGACTCGGTGAACGAGTGCTCGGCTTCTGTGATTATACACTGCCGTCCGACAAGTTCCCGGTTGGCTTCAAATTCAATGCCGACGACCCCAATTTCCCAGTCGACGGACTCCGCTTCGTAGGCCTGATGTCTATGATTGATCCGCCTCGGGCCGCGGTGCCCGACGCAGTCGCCAAGTGCCGTTCCGCCGGCATCAAGGTCATCATGGTTACCGGTGACCATCCGATCACTGCCAAAGCCATTGCCAAATCCGTCGGCATCATCTCTGAAGGTATATATTTTTGCACGTTATGTGCCGATTTTATTATCACATTAACGATTGTCGGATGACGTTCGAGATTAGATACTGTAACTGCGAGATCTCCGAAGCTTTGTTCGCCCATCTCGATTATGATGCTTTTATGAGTTTAATCTCTTAATGAGATGTAACTTCAGATAATATATAAATCGCACTTAAGATTTACAACGATCTCATTTGTACACGGAACTTGGGGTAGTTTTATTGAAGGATAATACTGAGTTTGCGTTGTAAAAATTATGATAATGTAGTAACACACGTCCAATTTGTTGATTGGCGATAGCGTAATTTTAATTAAAATGCATAGGATAATTATTCGCTATTAATAATCGTATTATTATTCTCATTTAAATTTTTTTGTAAACAGCAAAGTATTAATCTTTTTTCATTTATTTCATCTATTTCTTTTCAATTTTATTGCCAATTTCTTTTTAGGTAATGAAACCGTCGAGGACATTGCGCAACGATTAAATATCCCGGTATCCGAAGTAAATCCTCGCGAGGCTAAAGCCGCGGTCATTCACGGAACTGAACTCAGGGAACTGAACTCCGACCAATTGGACGAGATTCTCAGGTACCACACCGAAATTGTGTTCGCCCGTACCTCGCCTCAGCAGAAGCTCATCATCGTCGAAGGCTGCCAGCGAATGGGTGCGATTGTCGCTGTAACTGGTAAGTTACTCGAAGGAAAATTAATATGAATTTTTGCTTAGTATTACGAAGAAAATGTTCAGCTAAAATTAAAAGCTTCCTAGAATTTTTTTTGATTGGATTGAAACTCGATACACTAATTTATTTTTGATATGAGAATTATATTAATAGTGATATAATAATTGTTTATGATTGAAATGTGTATAAATGTTTAATTTATTTAGGCGACGGTGTGAACGACTCGCCTGCTCTGAAAAAAGCCGACATTGGTGTCGCTATGGGCATCGCTGGTTCGGACGTCTCCAAGCAAGCAGCCGATATGATTTTACTGGATGACAACTTTGCTTCGATTGTAACAGGCGTGGAAGAGGGTCGTTTGATCTTTGACAACCTAAAGAAATCCATCGCCTACACCCTGACCTCGAATATACCCGAAATCTCGCCTTTCTTGGCATTCATTCTCTGCGATATCCCTTTGCCGTTGGGTACCGTCACCATTCTTTGCATCGATTTAGGAACTGACATGGTGAGTCATGAAATACTACATGAAAACGATGATTCTGATCGAGTAACAATATTCGGAAGAGATGTTCGTATTTCACTCTCTAAAACTTTTCCAAAGTTGCTACTCGATTTCCTTTTTATTGGCTAATTGAATTATTTCAGCACTCGTGTCTTCCATCATATAATAACTTTTATATGGAGTCATGAAGGTACAACTGTTTCTTAAAGATACCATCAATCTTTGACACTTATAATTAATTGATAGGTACCAGCATGATATGTTTGGAATATTACTCATACGATGATTGTTCAACAGTTCCTCGAAAATTTGTTCGACGATCTTCTTTTTTCATAGATTACGATGCATTTGAACCAGTCAAGGTGGTGATCAGCAACCTGTATTCTCATCGATTAATCCTTGAATATTTTTTCCTTCCTTTTAGATTAATTGCGCTGATGGAGCTTGAGTAAAAAAACAAAAGCATAATTTAGATAAATTAATCTTACAGGGATTAACAAATTTTTTTTTAATTAAACAAAATACACCAAAATATAAACAACAAATTTGCATTTGAATAGAAATAGATATTTATCGCAACGAGAGGTAGTTCAAAGTTTCTTTTCAGGAACTTTATCTCTGCGAGATAAGCTGCTTACTATTTATTCACGCGAGATATCGCAAATTTCCTCTAAACTTCCTTGATTCCTTTCAGAATGAATTTCTTAATCAATTTAATTTTTTTATTTTTCAGTTGATTATCTTTTGTTTATTCTCTATGCTTCATTGTGCATAAGAATGCTGTCGATATCGATTCGATTATAATCTTCTTAAGATTGATTTTGATATCAGATTGTATGGAAAGAGATTAATAATAAATTTTTAATAAAATGAACGACGCGACAACATTCTTACTTCAACATCATTCGAAGACATTCTTGTTATTTAATTGTGGCGTTATTACTGAGCTCTTTGATAATGTGACGTCAGGTACCCGCCATCTCGCTAGCCTACGAGGAGGCAGAGAGCGATATTATGAAGCGACAACCACGAAACCCCTTCACTGACAAGCTAGTTAATGAAAGGTAACACATCAACAATGAATATTGACAAGCTACAGAATGTCTGTAATTCGAAAGAGTTATCGGTGATGATACAGTGTATTTTCGAGGTATTTTCCCGATTGATGAGCTTAGTTTAAACATGTTTCAAAATCTCGATAAAACTTGCTAACTTTCTTAAAGTGAATTTCTCAAGTAATCGTTTAAGCTTTTTTAAGATTTTTTGAAAATCGGGTAAAGCTTCGGAAATTCAATCACACGGCGATCGCTCTCTCACTCTATTGGCTACATATTTCGTTTTTCGATTGATGACTTTAGTAGTTAGTGCGTTTCTATCTTCTATTATATACGACATAAAGTTTGATGCGGGAAAGCACATGCATATATTGCTATACGTCTCTTACTCATTGTCGTTCGATATCTACGTACGACAGGAATTGTAAACTGGGAAGTAACAACGATTCGCGGGCAAATTGATTCCTCATATATAAATAATGTACTTTCATTAATTTTTTTTTACTTTCGTTTTACACGCTAGATATTAATTTTACTGGATGATATTCGTTATCTTTTGAGTTTTGTCTTTACAAATACTCTACTGCAATAAAAATTTGCTTTTCTTTCCCCTTTTTAAAATACTTCAACTATTTTGATCATTGCCAAGGTCATTTGATAAAATTCACGCGATGTAGGGATTAATTTGCCAAGCCTATCGTTCGAGTTGTCGAGTCGGACACGCTAGGACAAAACGTGAATAAGGTAATAACCTTAATAAGGGATATGGTACACGCAGATCAACGCATATGCAATGCTCTAAGGTGTGTTTGGTCGCTGGGAGACACGCGAGCTTTATTTTCAATCTGTTCTTCTCTCTATTCGTATATCCTATACTCGCTCTAACAATAAGCTGGATTGAGTTTGGTTAAGCGACGCTTGCTCGTCTATGATTTGTCGTCGACCTTTTCAGAATTTTTATAAAATTCTGAAAGAATTGTATTGTTATGGTAATTATACTATTATTTTACGAAAAAAATAAACTCTTATAATATATGTTTCAATATGTATTCTCTTTTTTTTTCAATTTTTTTCATCAAAAGTGAGACGATTTAATTACAAGACGGGCAATCGTGAATTTTTCCTTTTCAAAGAATTTTCTCTTTCTTTTATATTAACGGTCACAGGCGCTTCTATCATGACGATCCTCGGTCGTATTAGTATTGTTTCGTTACATCTAAGGTAAGCCAATCGCATTGTAAAAGCCTCTCTGTATCTCTCTCTGTCTCTCTTTCTCTCTCTCTCTCTCTCTCTCTCTTTCTTTACATATCTAACTCTCTAATACTTAGTATCTCTATAGTTTTAATCTCCTTGAGCTCAATTTCCCATCGTTTTATAATTCCTCGCTGCAGTCGTCATCTGTCCTGGTTTGCCACTGGCTTGAGGTGTATATGGGTTGCTGAGACGTCCACGAAACATAGATGAACGTCGTTGTGAAGAATTCGCATGATCGGTCCCTTCAGCATTTTATTTATCTCGCCTTTTTTCCTCATTTGAAAATCTTTATTTTTGTTCCATTTTCCATCATCTAACCCTTTTATTTCTCTCTTTCTTTCTCTATCTTCTCTCGCGTGCGTGCACGCTGTTTTATGTATATGAATTTATTTTTCTTTTAGCTATATACTCTATCTCTATATTCTTTTCTCATATCATCTTTCATATTGCGCCCTGTCGCTGCAAGTTTCTGAGTTTCCCTCTCTACAACGTGATACAAGTCTCAAGGAATGCAAGGGAATTTGTATATTGTATTGTGAATATTGTGTGATGTTTATCATAAATGTGCAACTTACACTTTGCGAATCCGCTCCGCGTCGTTGTCGGTACTATTATATTTTATAAAGATTTGAACATAAAGATTGAACGATAAGAAAGAAAATTTCGCACGTTCTGGAAGCCCGAAATGTTTTCATAGAGTAAACGGTAGTGCTCTTTCTCTCTCTCTATCTCTCTTTTTCCGTAGACATTTGAGTAGAACAGCATTACGATATAGAATAGAATTGTCATTCATATGTCGGTTTGCATATAGGAAACGTGACTTTTTCTTTTAATCTCTTTCTTTTTTTCATCATTTTTCTCTACCTTTGTCTATCTACCTCCATTATTCCTGGCTGCCTTTATTGTCTCGAGCCAGGTTTTATCGTTACTGCGCCTCGCTCAAGAAAACGAATTTCTTTTCAACTTAGAATTGGATCATTTATTACGACTTATTGTTAGTGAAAATTCACCTGATAGTCTATACTGAACGCGGTGTACGTATGAATGAACAAGAACGTGATTGTTGCGTGCCAAATTAAACAGAATCACAACTTTG
>Ga0157363_1003189_pt1 | contig 14733 bp, 3 predicted proteins | sample AttsexASBM1_FD_111477 | JGI IMG/M metagenome (GOLD analysis project Ga0157363, IMG submission 111477) | Fungus gardens microbial communities from leaf cutter ant in Ribeirão Preto, State of São Paulo, Brazil - Atta sexdens ASBM1 | ecosystem: Host-associated > Fungi > Mycelium > Unclassified ...
ATTTTAATATATTTAGACCAAAATAAAGAACATATATGTTTTTATACGTATTTATATTTATACTTTTAGGGGATGAAACATTCTTTTGACAAAATCAATTTTTTAAAATCATTTTTTCTGAACGAATATCATCTATTAGAAATGGAAAAAATTCATTCCGTAAAAGTTAAATGATTTTAAGAATATTTTATAATAATTAAAAAATTGTTTATTATTATTATAAAAGTAAAAAAATTTGTTTATTATTATTATAAAATATTCTTAAAATCATTTATTGAAAAATTTTTTTTCATCTTTTATCATTTCGAAAATAATCGATTATTTACAGATGAGCGCTTTACTCCCAAAAAGCTTAGAAAATGCATAACTTATCAACCAACATTCTAGTGGAAATGATTTAATTCGATTCCTTATATTATTCTGCAAAAAATATCTGTATACACTTTATTTTTTATGTAATAGTTGAATAGTTATAAACAATTTTTGTTTTAAAAAAAGTAGATTTTTTTTTTATGTTATAAATATCTCCTTTTATAAGTTGAATTTTCATATACTACGCTAGAACTTATCATGAATCGGATGTATTGCAAAAGTTTCATATGATAATTGATACTTAGAGGTTTTAAGAGTCGCTCATCATGATTCTATTATTAAAAATGGCAAATTATGAAAATAGGGAATCTAAAAAATGATGCCCTTGACATTCAATTTTACACATAGGGTTGTAGTTTTTTAATAATATGAATCTGAGCGTGTTCTGTATAAGGACAAATTGACTAATCTATTAATATAAATCTATTAATTAAATGAAAATATTAATGGTGAATTCAAAATGGCTGACCAAAAATGTTTATGCTCGATTATATATATAAAGTCATATATTTCATACAATAGAATGAAAGCGCTATCTTTCGACTTCTATTGCGCACTGCTAAAGTAAACTTTTTCTAAATCGTACAAGAACTCTTAACCAATTTCCGATTTTCTTGGTTTTTTTCCATTGGACACTGAAGTTCCTTTTTTTGCACAATATGTAAATCAAACATTCAATTGCTTTGCATTGACGACCTTTAGTACCAATTATTATGAAAAACTTTTGCAATATATTCAATTTATGACACGTTCTAGCTTAGTATATAAAAATTCAACTTACAAGGAGACACATAATATTAAAAAAAATCTACTTTCTCCGCATTTCTGGGATAAAAATTATTTTTATTATTTCATGTGAGTTTCAAATAATGACTTTTTTGGTTAATTAAAGTTCCAAAGAGACCAAAAATCTTTTACTTTTTTAATCCTCCTATACTCCTATCTACACTAGTATAAACACTAGTATAAATTTCGGTTGATAACAGTAATTAATCAAGAGTAATTAATAAACACAAATTTTAAATATTTTTATTGTACGTTTCAGTCAATCACAAAGAGATTATTTTTATTATCATCATCTTTATTTATGCATTTATTAGAACATTTACCGAACAAAATTTCAAATCCGAAGCCAAACAAGAGCATGTTATAATTTAGAGCACAGTTTGGAACAATGAGAAATTCCAAACATTCGGTAAACCGTATGCGAGTAATTTTCTCCATTCTTTGTGGAATGTTTATCCATTCGTAGCCAATAACTCTGAAGTAATATCGTCTATATTATAAGTTAATTCTAATCTAAAATAATACGTTAATTCTAAAATAATACATTAACTGTACGTAACAAGTATCTGAAAATGGCTTAATGAAGAAACCGAAACATGTAATGCGTTATTTATAGAATTTTTTATTTATAGAATTTTTTATATAATTATTATTATTATTATTATTATATTATAATTATTGTATTATATTATAGATCTTATATATTAAATAATTATATTGCGCTTAATTATATTGTGACTTTTATATACCTTTCATATCTTCGTATTTTTGAAAAACTAAAGTCTACAAAGTTCTACAATGTACTTCCTGTTTTTTGCTTTTTACTATCTTTTAGCTTTTTGACATCTTATCTTTTTGCTTCTTATCCAATTTTTTGTCGCCCGAGATAAAAGTTAACCAACTTTGAAAAAAACAAGAAATATGTAGCAAAAAATACAATTCGTCGATAAAACAAAGAAGAAAAAAGCAAAAAACAGGAAATAAAGAGCACAGTAGAATAGGCTTAAGAAATAGAGGAGATCGAAGATTGAAATCAGTTTTTGAAAAATAGACTTTAAGAGAAATATTCCAATTGTTGCAATCCATCAAGATAAATTTAAACAGTAGGGAATTAAAACGGATGTTTTTACCAAAATTAAATAATATGCATGTATTAATTAATTTTTTAATTAATTTTAATTAATTTTAATTAACATTGTTAAAAACATTTAAAACACCTTTTTGAAAAATAACATAGAGGAGTAGATATTTATTAATAATTATAAATGAAGTAATTAAGTCTCCTTCAATTAGTTTAACATAACTTTTTTAAAATAAAAAGATCAACTAAATTAAATCTCATTTGACTGAATTGTCATTTAAACTTGAACATTTTCTTTGTAATAAAATTTCAAATAATCATAATAATTAAATACTTATTATTAAGTAAAGCTTTAACAAATAGTTATGATATACATGCAATTCGTCTTCAGTCTTCTTGAGATCATCTCTTGTACTTCATGCATTGCACCCATTCTTCCTCAGATTTACTGTTTGAAAATGATTTCAAACAGCACAAACAGGAAATCTTCATTATCATCACTCTCAGTTTTATTTTTTGGACAAATTTCTTCTTCGATTGACATTTTTTTTGTTAATTTTCTTTTGTCTTTTTTCTAATATCCTCTTCTTTATTTCTTTTAGATTTCTTTCAGTTTCTAATTGTATTAATTCTTCTTTGACAGGAGTATTATTTCAGAATAGCTTCAGTTTCTAATTGTATTAATTCTTCTTTGACAGGAGTATTATTTCAGAATAGCTGATTTGATTTTTCTTCTGTTTGAGTCCCCTTTTTTGGTGAAGCTCTACGGTCTAATAGTTTCAGGCAAAAATTCCTTTTCTATAGTGTTGTTTGAACAAAATGCATTTGAAATAAAATGGATAAATTTTTTAGCTGTCGCAATTTCATTAGTATCAGTTATTTCAACAGAAGTTGATGTTGAAGGAGTATTAGTCTCAATTGATTATAGAGGAACTTTTTGAACAAGTGTTGCGTCTCTGAATTACTCAAAGGACGCTCTGTAACTTGGTAGAAAATTTTGCTCTGTAAAAATAGCTGTATTAACAAGCCAGATTCCACATACAGAAAATCCTGAAGTTATATTTTTTATTGTTATTACTATTTTAAAAAAAAACATTTTCACAATTCCAGTGATGTTATAAATAATCATGACTTTGCCTGGATTTGAATGCATTCAATTATCATAAGAAAAATTAATAGCCGTCTTTAAAGGACCAAAAACAAACAATCCAACGGCTGCAATTTATGGGTGCAGTGTGGAGGAAATGTCAATAAAATTATTCCATTTTTCTTGCAAAATTCTATATTCTTCACAGCTACATGAGAATTATGGTTGTCAAATATCATCAACACTTTATGTTCGGGGGAAGGCTTAACGTAGTTCTTAAAATATTGCAGGAATTTATAAAAGTCTTGCTCAGTCATTCAACCTGAAGCGTTACCCGTTTGAATGCATCCAATTTGACCGTCACGTATAAAATGATCTTGGAAACATTTTCAAAGGAAAATAAATATACTATTTCCTATAGCATTCACAGCAAATGGTAACACCAGTTTCATGTCGGCAGCTTGAAATCCATATGCTTATGCAAAAAATACTATAATTTATTTTAAATATAATTTTCAAAGAGCAAATTAACATTGGTCTTATTAAAGCTGGTAGCACGACTGAGACTCGTAGCTTGAGGAAACTGTAAAGAGAGAATGGGATATTTTCATGAACAGTTTTAATCATATTTCTCCAGTTATTTGGTTTTTTTTTCCCATGAAGCAAGCATTGTCTTTATTATATTCTTTAGTCAGTTGATATGCTAAACGTCTTGATTCTTTCATAGAAAGACCATAATTAGCAGCTGAATAAGTAAGAAGATACTCACATAGAATTTTCTCTTCTTTTGCAGTAAATATACAATTTTTTAAATATCCAATACTGGACCGATTTTGACTTATATTTTTATCAAAGGCTTTTTTATTTTTAATAAATCGATGCAGAGTAAAATTTAAATTGTATGACGCGGCGTCTCTAAAGCTCCTTTGCCTTAAGCTAACTTCTTTCGCAGCAAGCTCATATATTTCTACACTTATTTGACCTTTATTAGTCTTACAAATATATTTATTTGGCATTTTATAACAATAATAAATAATTTTCATGCAAATCATACTATAACAAATTAAATTGTACATGGAGAGAATTTTTGCTTAGAATTTACTTTGTGTGGTAGGACAACATTATTTATATTTCGAAATATTTCCTCCTAAATTTCTCTCATTCATTAATAAAACTACAATAAAATATAAAATAAGTTTGATTAACTTTATTGAAGTAAAAATCCTAAAAACATTGTATTGTATCGCAACATATTTTCTGGATAAAAAAAATTCTTTCTGTGTAATCTAAAATTAAGGTGAATTGAAACAAGATGATTCAACCTACCTTGATCATATAAATTTGATTTTTTACAACTTCACCACAAATATTTCCTACAACTAATAAATATAAACTAATAAATATAAACAAAATTAAGCTCAAATAAAAAACTTAAACTTAATTATTAAGCTATAAAAATATTGAAGATAAAATCCAGATAACGTATAAAGAGTACTATATTTCAAAAAATATTGCGAAAACTTACTTTATGTTAATTTGATGCCATGAAGGTCATAGAGACAACCCGCTCATTACACATCGTCAATATGTACTGATAAACTAATCTTTGTCTTGCGGTAGTAAATTTGTACTGTAACCTGATTATCAACTATTATCGGTTTCAAAATATCGTGATTGTTTCAACTCATTTTTATTTCAACCCATCTTGTCCTCTCTTATTTCTTATTATTTGATTTTAATAAAGTCACTATAATAAATAAAAAAAAGCATACATCACATGCAGGATATTCATAGTGCAATATCATATATTTAAAATTTTTACGTTATAAATATAAGCTAATTATAAACGTTTCGGCTAAAATTAGGCCATCTTCAGTGTCTCATATATAATATAATGGAAAATAATTTAAATAAATTATGTAGATATCAAATGAATTAAAAAACCGCATTAATTACAAATACAATCACGTTATTAAAATTAAAAAATTTTAATTATAAAAAATTAAATTATAAAAATAAAAAATAATATTATAAAATTAAATTAAATTAAATCAAATTAAATAGGATTCTTACTGATTATCCTTTTAAAGCTCCTACAAAGCGACTTTATAACGTCTCAATCGAAAACGCCGACCTGTTCACAAGGAGTTATGGAAAAAGAGTCACGAATATATTCACTTTTTTGTAGCGCAATATAGATCCGTATGAATGGTCAGCGCTTTCGATTGTGATGCTACGAAGTCGCTCGTCTGTAGAACCGACTTCGTTCAGTCGACTTAATCAGTTAACTTTTTTATTTTTTTTTTAAACTTAACTATTTATTTCTGTAATTTCCTTCGCATCATACTGCCAATTGTATTTTTAAGGTGTATAGACACAAAATTTTCAGACTAATTAAAATTACTATTTTTAGTTTTTTAAAGACAAAAAATTGATTGTTGAAAATTATTAAAAAATATTTTTTCCCATATCTGTGTTATCCACAACGATAAAAATTTTTTTTGATATGATAAAATGCCAACCCAGCAGACAAAAGATGGAAAAGATGGAAGACTGGAACTTTGTTTTAAGAGTATGTAATTAAGATATTTATTAGATTAATGCAAAAGTTCGTGCCGGATTTATTATTCAAACAACTGCTATTTTTGTTAAAATAAAATCTAAATCTACTCTATCTGATGAGAGAATTTAAGAATCTATTTTTTTAAATGATGGTTTTGATGGAGTTATAAGCAATCAAAGTCAAAATATTCATTTTATTTAATTTGCAACAACTCGGTAATAAAAAATCGTAGGGACATTTTTTAAAAACGTTTTATAGGGAAAACTTTAAATTTTTACATTAGAAATTTGAAAATTTTTGCAATTTTTTTGGACATGTGACAGGTCCACAAAGCGAAAAAGAAATTTCTCATTTTGTGCTCATTATTTAATTGATGATAGGAAATGATTTAAAGTGAGAATTTTTTAACATCTGCTTTATGTTCTTTAATTCTAGTTTTATTCTTTCTTTCCTTTTTGTTTGTCCTACATAAGAAAATTCACAGTCTAAGAAGTTTATTTTACAAACAACATCACATTGATCTATTATATCAAATTTACAAATTACAACTTTTCCTGTTAATAAATTGTCCCTTTCAATAAATTTATTGAGACAGTTCGTTAGTTTATACTGTTTATAGGAAGTCTTAAAATCATATTTTTCTGCTGTAACTTTGAATTATACCGAAATATTGCTTAAATAAGAAATTGAGAAAATTTTTTTGCTATGGAAAATATGGAATTATTATTATTTATTATCTTTTTTCTTTCAAATCATTTCTTTGATGCAGCGATGTAATTCGATTATTTATTGTGGAAAAAATCATATGTAACGGATATTCATCATTAAGTAATGTTTTTATCATTAAAAGAAATGTTCTTTTCTTGATATTTAAGATGCGGAAGAAATAATATTATGTCTAATTGTCCATTATTCCTTTTTTTATATTCTATAGGGTGATTCGATTTTTAATTTCGATATCTATACCAGAATTAGTAGATTTTCTATAGATGTTAAATTTTTCACGATTTTTCCATCCTGTATCATCTGACATCAAGAAAATTGATACCACTATGTTCAACTGTGAATTTTATTCTGTTATGAATTGAATATATTGAGTATCATGTTGATTTTGTCTTGTGGAACAGCAAGTAAAATGTTATCAACATAATTAATATAATAAATAGGAATAAAAGTGATAGTAATAAAAATATCATTCTCTTAATCTTGCAATACTAGATTCGCTGAATTGGAGACAACGGAGATCCTATGTAGAGAGTATCCGAAATAATGCCCACTAATCATATAATGCTATTTTTAATAAAAAACTGAATCGAAAAGTCCTCTATCATTTTGCAATTTTCACAATAATTGACGAGATATTAATTTCGAAACATTGCCGAATAATATCGATATATATAATATAATTTTAAGATATATTTCAGTGTTCTTTGTAAAATATTTTGAAGTTGTTTCTTAAAGAATTCTTAAAGTTGTCTTATACTTATATGTCAATTTTAAATATTTTGTTCATTAGGTGACTAAAAAAAATATTGCAAACATTGCAAAATGGTAGAGAACTTTTCGACTCACGTCAGTTTTTTAATAAAGATAGCACTGTATGATTAGTGAACGTTATTTTAGATATATCCTGTATATACAGGCATATCGAAAACTTGTTTAAAAATTTTTTCATCAAACTTGAAACTTCTACTCTAATAGAATTTAAAATTATTGAAACAGCTGTTAAAAACTTTATTAATAGGTATCGTTGTATTTTTTGCAATAAATTTCCATCTTATTTCTATGCTTTTAATAGCTAATTCTGTAGGAATATTAATATGCATTGATGTCACATCAAAGGATACCAATTTGTAATTTCAATCTATCTTGGCATGCCATTAAATTTTTCAACAAATTCAAAACAATTTTTTATGCATTCGAAATCTTTTTTGATACTTTTTTCGATCTCTTTAAAAAAATGTCACAAGAGAATAGAAACGACTATTATATGCAACTAAAAATAATTTTTAAAGGATTTCCTTTTTTGTAACTGTTTGGCAGCCCATAGAATCTCGGTTTTCCGATGGAAATATAATTTTTTAGAGTAATAATAATTTTTAATGTTTTAACTGTGAATAATAGTAGTTTAAGTGTGAATAATAGTGAATAATAGGTCAAAATAAAATAAAATTCTCATTATAATTTAAGATTGGCTAAATATTTTCGTTTTATATTCATACTAATTAGATGATTAGTGAGAAAAAAATTATAAAATTAGTCATTGTTCAATTTTTTTAGACATTTTTTATCTTAAAAACTATTGATTTTAAAAAAAAGTCTAAGAGATAAAAAAATGTTCATTTTGACCAAATTAAGAGAGCTTATAGAACTTTTTCAGAATTCTTATTCTGAAAAAGTTTACTCAAAATTTTTCTCAAAGTTTACATTTTTTAAACAAAAAATTGTTCATAACTATTTAACGACTATATAAGAATATATAAAATGTATATAGATGTTTTTTCGCAGAATAATATGAGATATCGAATTAAATCATTTAATTCCAGTCATTAGAAAGTTGATTGTTCAGTTAGTTGTTCAAGTTGATTGAACTGAAAATGGAGGTAAATCGCTCGTCTATTACTTCTATAGCAGCGAAGGAGAATAATATGTAGGTGCGAACGATGAAACCATGTGCAAATGGCAAAATTATTGTTGAATTGTAATAAAAATTGAGTGCAATAAAATTTTGTTATGCAATTATAGAATATCAAAACTATATCAATACAATCCTAAATAAAATTAATAATATAAAAATAACGCCTCATTAACCGAAAACAATGAATGGCACTTTCGGTAGTTCTAGAAAAATATCCAATCTTAGTGGTTCTAAGTGTTAAATAGAACAAATAATAGATACTAATAAGGAAAAATATTTTTATTGATATGTAGCTAACTAAAATGTTTTACTGCTACAGACTTGCGTAACGGATGTACCCGAGATGGTGGCAAATGCTCGAGGAAGAAGAGGGTCAGTTGATGATTTCTCTAATTCATCAGACAGTTCGAGTATATCGAGTGAAGATATGAATAATGACATAATACTTGAAGATATTAATTCATTAGACAGTTCGAGTATAACGAGTGAAGATATGAATAATGATTATATATTTGAAGGTATGAATAATGACATAATACTTGAAGATATTAATTCATTAGACAGTTCGAGTATAACGAGTATAACGAGTATAACGAGTGAAGATATGAATAATTCCATAATACTTGAAGATATTAATTCATTAGACAGTTCGAGTATAACGAGTATAACGAGTATAACGAGTGAAGATATGAATAATGATTATATACTTGAAGATATGAATAATTCCATAATACTTGAAGATATTAATTCATTAGACAGTTCGAGTATAACGAGTGAAGATATGAATAATGATTATATACTTGAAGATATGAATAATGCAATAATACTTGAAGATAGTAATTCATTAGACAGTTCGAGTATAACGAGTGAAAATATGAATAATGGTTATAATATGCTTGAAAATAATGCCATAATACTTGAATATATTAATACATTAAATATACAGTTCGAGTATATACAGTTCGAGTAAAGATATGAATAATGATATATTATAAGTATTTTCAATAATAAAATATACGTAATATAGAATACATACATAACCCAATCTGATATATATTTTTGGAACTTTAATTATTTTTATTTAGCTGCAAAAACAATTAAAATTTCGTAAACATTAATTAAACTAGAACAAAGATATGAATAAGAAAAATATTTTTATTGATCCGTATATAATTATTTAAAATCATATCTCTCCCGCAACTTGAATGTCACTTGGATAAGGTTTAGCGTACTAATGGAAAAGCAAGGAATGTATTTTTTATTAAATAATCTTTTTATAAAATATGTTAGATATATAAGCTAAGATACATATATGTATACATAATGTAAAATATCTACATCAATTTTTTGATACTCATGTAAAATGCGATCTTAGAGTAGACTTAGAAAAGAAATATTTAAAGTTAAATAAGGAACAAACTTTCAAAATGCGTTTTGATAAATCATGATGTAAAATATAAATGATAGTGTAAAAAAATATGTTTAGAATATCGTAGAGTAGCTTAAAATATGAATCTTTCAACATTGAACAGTATGCCACTTCTAACTCAAAAAATGAAATTTTTTACAAAATGCATTTTGGAATCTACTTCTCAAATATTTCAAAATACTTTTTAGTTTTTCAAGTAGTTTTAGAGAGCATGTATTTTATCATTTATTCATTCTACTGCCGCATAACTTTTGACGATATTTCTTGATATTTCTTGCGCCCAAATTGCGATCTCAGAGTAGACTGAAGAAACTGTTTAAAGTTTTACGTTCAAATATACGGATATGTGATATGTGTCAACGATAGCGCTTCCCCATCGTAACGTTTCTTCTGTATCGTACATTTAGGAATATATATTGGGTTGTCCGAAAAGTTCGTGCCGCAAAAAATTTAAATTTAATAAATGAAATTAAAAATTTTAATCTTCTACGTTTCAATTTTCCTTCAAAATCGACATGAACTTTCCGGACAACCCCCAATATTACAAGTGGAAAAAATCAACACAAGCGATGAGCATCCTCAGCGAAATTGTTATTTGTACTTAAAAAAATTTTTAAATCAAATCTTTTCACATTTATTAAATATAAATTTTACTATTTTGAAAAAGCATAAATTTTACGAATTAAAATTTGCATGAGAATTCGACATTCCACAGATTTGAACTACAATTGCTATAATAAGATATCAGGCCTAAAATGTTCCTTTTTTATAACTTTTAAATTAATAAATTTCATAAATAAATATCAAAAAACAGGCGATTGAGAGCAGACAATAAGATGCAGTTATTCAGGTGTTACACAATGTATTTAATAGTTCCTACAACTAAAATGATGAGGACGTTTCGGCTCAGAGCTATCCTCGAGCGATGTTAAAAAAACATTACAAGTTATTAAAGAAAAGATCCAAGAATGCAGCTAAAGGAGTCTCTTCAATTTCAAACTTGAGAAGCATTGTCAAATTAGTTGAATGGCAAAGTGCACTAAAGAAAAGTCAAATTAATAATACAACAATACTAAAAACAAGTATAGAATGATCAAAGAACTCATTCGCTGCATTCCATGATCAAAGAGTTAAGAACCGCATGAATAGAGATACATCGTTAAAAGAACCGAATTGTATGACAATCAATGTTCAAATGATAATAACATCATAAACTATATCTATATAAGTTGAGCATTGTAATATAAAGCAAACTATTGTATCTTTAGAGTCAAGAACCATAAATTATACAAGACTGTCAACTAATGTAACATAATTCCCATACATATAAAATAAATTTCGTATTTTTATACTTATCGTAATAAGCGCGCGCATTTGCACATGTATATTTTGGGCACTAGAAAGATATATCTATGAAATGAAGAAATATACACTGAAAGAAATGTTTTGTATCAATAATCAAAGTTTTGTTACTGATTCAACTGTTTGTTGACGTATGATCAATCAAACCATTGGTATATCGTTACCACGATAATATTAATTTGTTGAATTTACTAAATAAATTAATAATTTAATGATACAAAACTGTTTCGTATAATAGAATCGTTTATAGATTATTTGTAGTTAGAAATAGAATATTTTGTGACCGGAACAAAGCGATTACATAAGAATATACATATATCTCTCACTTTCTACAGAGTAAAATTATGTTTTTTTTCTTTAGCTTAACAAAGATATAAATATAAATTTAAAACAGTTGAGATTACTAATCGTGCGGAAAAAATAGTTGTTACTATGAACTTACTCGGTCATTGTGCGAGACCCGAGAAGTCCACATTAGCCTCGAATCTTAGCTTTATATTATATTTAGCTTTATATTTAGCTTTATATTTTTATTATAATGTGAATTTCAGTTACGACAATTTTAAGACACGCCTCCTCTGACAGCGAAACTGTTCCTCGCCCTACATATCGGATTTTGAAATTACTACTTATTTTGTAATGACAACCAAATTTTACATTGCTATTTACAAATGTAATAAATTTGAGCTATTAAATAAAAAAATTTTGTATTTAAAAAAAAAATTGTATTTTGTTATTTTAATAATCCAACCATTTGATAATCAAATTTGTGAATAATTTTCTTTTTTTGTTACCATTACTATATCTTTTTTCTCAGTATATAATTATAATATTACCTACTTTATACAAAAATAAATATAAAAAATTTGTATATAAATATATAGAGAATACATTTTTTATAAAAAATAAATAAATTTTTACATAAATATATATATTTTACAGAAATAAATAGAATTATAAATCAAGTGTGGAGCGACGCGGTCGCATCGCGATACCAAGATAAAAATATATATATAAAATCAGCCACTTGACGCGTAAACGTCATTTGGTGCATTCAGAACGATAATCGATCACCGAGCGCTTTTTCATCTAATTGATCTATATATTAAAAAAAATCTAATGTGTTTTTATTAAGATAGTTATACTCCAACTATGCGAGTCAACGACAGACTCAAACATGTCTCTAAATTTCAAGCAAATATATCGCTATATAATCTAAAAAAGGTTTAAAAGATTGCATTCTAATAAATTTTACCGCGTCCTGAAAATCATTTAAAAAAGAGTCGTAATTCTTTAGGTCCTGACTGTACGTGTAAAACATATACCACACACACACACACACATATATAGCGTAAAGCCATATATGTAAGACGTTTTGTTCGCTAAGCTGCTTTCACACAATGCCTCCATATAATATTATATTAAATTAGTAACGAAAATAAATATTAATGCGCATACGTATATAATAATTATTATGTACACGAGCAGAGAGAGAGAGAGAGAGAGAGAGAGAGAGAGAGAGAAAGGAGGGGGAAAGAGATTATAGAAGGACGAGAATATAAAAGCATCGATATAGCACTGGAGTCATGGAGCATAGCATTGAAGCTTGACGCCATCTTGACAGACCTAGAAAAAGATAGAACGATGTTTGAATAGTAGCAAATTATCATGGGCGTTATCCAACTAGAAGCGACAGCTAAGACTTTATCTTTAGGGATCAGAAAATGAAGATCTTAGCCTTAGTAGTTGCTTCTGATTGTATGATGAAAAAACGCCACATGTCATCCTGAAACATGATTCGACCAATAGGACAATAGTAGCAAGAGAAAATTCCGTGTCCAAACATTTACCTTTCTAGGCCTGCGTCTGTCAAGACACAAAAGATCAAAGAAATTTCACATGCTCCGTCCAGTATTATACGTCGATGTGTAAGAAAGAGAAAATGAGAACAAGCGAAAAACGAGAGAAAGTGAGGCAAGAAAGGACCAGAGAAAAGGTAAGTATCCGTTATTAAGATTGTATGGGTGACATACATATTTTTGTAACTAATCAATAACTAATCGCAATGAAACTTTGCATAAGTTTTGAATATGACTGATGACTTGGCGTATATTTTTTCTTTTTTTTAAAATGACTTTTTGGGGATTGACACATAATGTATATAGAGATATATAACTTCTTTCAAGGATTATTCAAGAAAAAGATATAAATATAGTTCCTTTTGTGACATTGATTTATACGATATTTTTTTTTATTTATATGAAGATAATAAATGTCAAATAAAATGTTCATGAATAGAAAAAGAATATTTCTTGAAATAATAGAATAAAGAGAAGATCAAGGGTTGTTCGCGTCGCATGATCTAACATCCTCCAACCTACTCATTCAAACTCGCTAGTTAGAATGAGTAGAAGCTATGATAGAAACTTGTTGGAGTATGCGACGCAAACAAATCTTATATATCAAAAGAAGCAACTCTAAAGTCCTAACACAATGCGAGACAATAGCGATAAGAATAGCAATAGAAATGTTATAGAAATAAACGCATAATTGTCGCCTCCCGTTGCACAATGCCGCGAAAGAAATAAAAATGCCAATTAATCTGATTTCGTACACATGTAGTATATTCTTATGTATTCTTATGTATTCTTATATATATATTCTTCTGTAACATATTCTTCCATCTGCTTCAAGATTACAGTACATATAATATACAGTACAGAATGAAAAACATGAACGCTGATTGGTAGGTGATAAAGTAATACATAGAATTCTAACTCGTCGGAAATTGATCACTATTGCCTTATTCCGTGTTCCTATATTGCTATCACGATGTCTATCACTATCGCTGTTATCTCGCATTGTGTTTAGAACTTAAAAATGATTGAATGTAGTAGATAGATATAATGAATTCTTGTTTCCATCTACATATGATGTGTTATTTGTTTGAAGAAATATTAAAAAATGATTAAAAACGAGAGATATTCAATAGAAAGAAAGAATTTCTTGAAATTATAATAGAAATGAAGGGAAAGAAAAATACAAAAGGGAAAGAAGAGAACAAATAATAATAGGAAAATGGTAATGGAAACATAGGATTATGCAAAATAATCATTATCATTGTCCAAATTCGTAAATCGGCAAATTCTGCCTTCGCTTCGTCGTGTGCACTCATGCATGGTTTACTGCTCTGCGGAATTTCCTGTGACTAGTACATTCCATGTAGAATCTGTACATAAAACGCATTCGTACTATCTCCGTGTGAGTACATGTGTAACATGAGGATTAACTATTGCAAATTCCAAGGGATTTTCTGTGCTTTGCAAAGTAACCAATTGCATTATAGGATATACTCGCTGTAATTTTCAGATTGTTAAAAAAAAAGTGAATCGTTAAACGTTGCGATATTCAATCG
>Ga0157363_1003190_pt1 | contig 14733 bp, 7 predicted proteins | sample AttsexASBM1_FD_111477 | JGI IMG/M metagenome (GOLD analysis project Ga0157363, IMG submission 111477) | Fungus gardens microbial communities from leaf cutter ant in Ribeirão Preto, State of São Paulo, Brazil - Atta sexdens ASBM1 | ecosystem: Host-associated > Fungi > Mycelium > Unclassified ...
TATTATCAGCGTTTTTTAAAAATTTCTCGTTGTACTTTTATCAAAAATACTTATATCATTATATGTTGCTCATATCTTTTTAAAGTAATATAATAAAACAAATAGATGGAAAATTTTGTATTATTACATTTTCGAACCTATAAATCACATTGATTAAAGTAGCAAAGCATGAAGTTTTAAAATGAAAAGTTACATTAACATAAAATGAAACTTTATAATAGATTTAATCAGCAAAACAAGCGAATATACAAATAAATTTTTATACAAAAGATTTTGCGTTATTACTGGGAATTATTGGGACAATTCTCTTTTTCTTCTTCACACTTTCGAACAATATCTGGAAACAAAAATATTTTGTTGTAATTTCCATGAAAAATCAAATTTTCTTCCAAAATATATTAAAATCTTACTCTTGCAAATTTCGTTTAAAACACTAACGGTTGGCGAATCTGGCATTTCCGTCAGAAAATTTTTACCTTCGTCGCAACATCTAGTTAGCAACGGATCTAAAGGTATCGAGCCTAAGAACTCTACATTTAATTCATTCGACATTGTTCGTGCTCCACCTGACAAAGCTGGGAATATTTCTGCGGTATTCTGTGTACAAAGATATTTCATTAATCATATCCTTTCATTTTATTTTTTTTTGTTCTATTCGCATTGTCTTTACTTTGCATTTAGGACATATGAAGATACTCATGTTCTCAATCACACCCAAGATTGGAATATTCACTTTTCTACAAAAGTCTATTTCTTTCCTGACATCCAAGAGAGCAACTTGTGGAGGTGTCGTGACAATTATGGCACCTGTTATGCCGGCACCTTTTAGATACGACGTAGCTGACAAATGTTCGTCTGATGTGCCAGGCGGTGTATCCAGAATGAGATAATCTAAGCTACCCCAATCAACTTCTGACAGAAACTGCCTAATCATACCTGAAGATAAATCTATTTATGTAGATAAATCTATTTACAACGAAAATCATATAACTTAATATAATAAGAATTATAAAAGATGAAATCTTAAAAGTATATCGATACCATTCTTCTTTGGTCCTCTCCAAATAACTGCATCACTTGGACTGCTGAGCAAAAAACCAATCGACATTAGTGATAAATTATCCTCGATATACTAAAACAAAATAATATACAGTGTTATATAATAGGTTTTTTAGTGGTATAATAATTCTGCTTCAGTTTGAGTTTACTTACTACAGGTGACCATCCTGATCCACTTTGATGAATTTGTTCACCAAGTGCTCCCAGTACCCTAGGCTGCGATGGTCCACAAATGTCAATGTCCAGTACTCCCACCTAAATAAGATACACAAACAAGATTTGAAATGTCTCTCTAATAAAATTTATTATTATTTTCCAATATATATCATAAAGATTAATTAAATTATATTTGGTATTATGATATTTATATCAAAAATATAAATACAGATACAATTTAATTATATTGTATCTGTATTTATATCTGACTAAAATACTGACTTGAAATACTAATAATAAAAATGAGAATACTAAAAGTCTGATAATCAATAAGGAACTGGCACTGGCTGATACGACATATATAGCCATTAGTCAACTATAGATATTCTCTGTCTGAGGTTATTTCCTACAAGGTAGCTGCTAAGGCGTTCACTATGTCAACATGTACATTGAAAATCATATGGACGTACTTGGAATGGGCAAAAGAGTGAGTTATTATATTAACTTGCTTTTTAACTTTATATAAATGTGAGGTTACTTATGTGACAGTAAAATATATGGTATCTATGTTAGCATGGCATAATATAGAATATACATAGAATATATATATAAGACACAAAAGCTAAAGCAATCGAGTATTTGTTCTAAACAACGTTTATATCACACAATATTTTCGTTTTCAGTTATGATTAGTTATATGCTTACATTTCTGTCAGGATTATTTGCTGCAAGACACCTGGATAGTAATGATGTCACAGTACTTTTGCCTACTCCTCCTTTGCCTGAAAGCACTAACAGCTTATTTCGCACTGAAGTAAGTCTTTCTTTCACAAGCGCAATACCAGGATCTGGCTGCTTGGTAGCTCCGGAAGAACATAGCGATTGATTTGGGCATCCCGCACAAGCTGATGCTTTGCCAGCACTCTCACTCTGGGTTCCAGGACAATCTAAAATTTCATAAGTTTTCTAATATTTGGAGCACTTTCTATATATATATATATATATATATATATATATATATATATATATATAGAATATTTAAAAAATACTCCTCTATCTTAAAATAATATAATATCTAATGATTTATTATATATAGAAGACTATCAATATATATATATATATATATATATATATATATATATATATATATATATATAGACCATGTTCCAAAATTACTGCTAGCACTGAAAATGCTACAATTTACATTATGTGCATATAAATTTTCAGTACTGGTAGTCAATTTTGAAACACAGCCATAATAGAAAGAATTTGGCAAAAAAAGAAAAATGATGATTCACACATCATTTATCAATATGATAAAAGATAGCTTATTTTATTATTTTAAATAAAAACTAGTTAGTATTTTTAAAATGAATAATAATAAAACATTAAAAAATTATACGCTTTATAAACAATAAATGAAAAGTATCAAAATTAAAATATACAGTGTAATAAATATTAGGTGTGGAAAAAAGTTCGTGGTGTTTTTCCCGTTAGAGGTAATGGGAAAAACGCCACGAACTTTTTCCTAATATATTGTTCTAACATAACCTTTAATTCTGATTCACATTATAAGCATAATATAATATATATATATATATATATATAAATAATACATATCAATAATTATGTAATTTCAAGGGATATCAAGTTTATATGTCTTTAATTAATTTAATTTATTTTTAATACCGATTTAAATCGTATTGAATATACAACTCACGTTCGGGAGCTTCGCTAGGTACATCTGCCATGTTAGATCATTAATTTTTCTCTGGTATATACATTGATAAATATATAAGAATATAAAAAACTTTTTCAAAATGCACTATTATATTTCTACTGTTATATTTTGTTATTTTTTTCTTTTTTCAAGAAGAAAAACTAACAGGATATAACAATAGAATATTATTTTATCATAATGATTCAACTAGGATAATTTAAATTTTTAATAAACTTTTTCTATTAAAAAATGGCTCTTTTATTTTAATTTTTTGTATCTCATAATTAATGTATAATAAATGTATATCTGTTTCATTATATGAGAATAATTATATTTCTATTATAATCTATAGATTTATTTAACATATAATTATTGATGTGTATTTATTTCTCACCAAATTTAATAAAAATATTACTTTTTTGTAGAAAAATAATTCTAGGAACATGCTGACATTAAATATAAGTTTAGGATATGAGATATATGTAATTCAAACTCTTCACACAAAGATGAAATAAAAAAATAATTATTTTTTAACTATATACTTTAATAACTATACACTTTAATATATTAATTTGTAGCAATTACAACCATGGAGTACAACTGCAGGTTCAATGTCTTATATGGAACCAGTAGTTCCAATCCGTATAGGTGATTATACTCGTACACATCATTTATTACCATGGAGACCGAATGTTGGATTCGAGAATACAGAAGTTATCCCCTTGTAAGTAGATTCAACATTTTCTCTTAGAAGTAATTATGATTCATTTGCTTTAGCGCTCCTATGATAACAACTATAAGACATCATGCTTTGAACCTTTTATAGAATGATTGATTTAACAAACAGATATTGTACTTTTATATATATATGATTCAACAATTTTTGCTATTTTACTATATCATTGCCGATTCTCGATAAATCCTCATCTTACTCTTATCTTCATCTTGAATAAATATTCAGCACATAGATCTGGACATGAATATGAAGAGTATAATTATATTATTTTCTTGCAGAGTCACAAAGTCGATGTCAAGTTATGCACTGGGAGCAAGTAATAAAATGAGTACAAGGCCATTGAAATTTCCAAATCTGATTACGGGCTATCAACGCAATCCTGTTCATGCATCACAAGCCGCCCTTTATACGAGATACACACCGCACGAATGGTTTCAGAAACAAGTGAGATATTACAACGAAGCAGATTCACAGAGGCATTATTCCGAGAGAACACGAAACGATGCCCTGAGAATTATCAGGTACAATTTTTTTAGAATAATTTTTAAATATATTGTGTATAAAACCGATGTTAAATCTAATTTCAAATATTTTTCAGAAATGCCGAGGAGAAGATACAGCATGGTCAATACGATACCAGCCGAAGACTTGGCGAGAGAATAAACGACATTACTTTTTGGCGCAACGAAGTAGCAGCGGAACTAGAGAGAATGCTTCATGAAATCGAAAGACTCCATGATTGCCGAAATATTTTAGAAAAGGCATCACGAGATATTGAAGGACCTTTACACATCGCAGAAGAGTGTCTGTATCACAGGGAAGCTAGAAAAGGTATGCAGAATATTACAAAACTATTTTTAATTTATATTTCATGTTTTAAATATATTATGTTCGCATAAAAAGTTACAATAAATAATTTTATATTTTTAGGCACAGAATTGGTACATGATGAGTCGGAAAAATGTTTATTGCGAGAAGTAGAAAACTTGCGGACAAATCAAAAGAAATTGGAAACCTGTTTGGACAAATGCAAGGATCAGGTAAATTATACCTTAATTTATAGCAGAATTCCTATCTAACATGATTAAAATAATTAATGTTATTCTGCTTGTAGTTACGAAATTGCAGAGCTTCACAAAATCAATTAGAATTGGATTTAAAGAATAAGGAGAGTGCCCTGGGCATAGATAGTATTTGTCATCAATTGAGCAATCATACCCATGGATTACAATATTATTCTGGAATTGAGAAATACGATCCATGGTATTTAATTATATAATATTTGTATAATTTTTAATAACTATTATAATTAATTGTTAGCTTGTTAGTGTTTCAGAGCAAGAAACCTGGGCGGATGCAGTGAATAGAATAGTGCAAAGATCCCAAACAGAACGGAACAAATCTTGTCAATTACGCACCACTGCCGAAAGTCTTGTGAATAAAATTGCTCAGGAAATGTGGAATAGTTGGAGTAATACCAACAACGCTTTAACACATAGATCATCCGAATTACTTGAGGCTAAGAACAAGCTGCAACAGCATTTGCAAAAGGTATAAAGTGTTACACATGTAGCTTTTTCGGATTAAACGCGATTCGTGAAATATTACAGGTGCAACAGGAAATATTTGACGTTGAAAAAAATTTGGAATTAGTGCGTAAGGCTATCGCGGATAAAAGTTATGCAACCAAAGTTGCACATACGAGGATGGAAGCGAGGATGCATCGTCCCGATATGGAATTATGTCGTGACTATGCCTATGCAAGGTATATAATTTTATAATGTATTCAGCAATATATGTGGACATTATTTGAAAATGCTATTCTTATTTTGCAGTCTTCAGAAAGAGATTGACGAAATAAATCATCAACTCGAGCGCATGCATAAGTCGTTGAAAGAACTTGAGAATCAACATCAAAAACTGCTGCGAACTCGAACTATGCTCGAACACGATCTTGCCCTGAAAATAGACGCAATATATATCGATAAGGAAAAAGTTTGTGGTCTTAGACGTGCGTATCCTGTTAATGCTTTATTTAGATTTTAAAGATATATTCTCCGTTAATGCCGTGCTCTACATACGAATACTGCCATTTATGAGAATGTTCAGTTGTGTCACTTGAAATACACTCCTAAAGGAATTTAGGCTACGTGATATTTTCACGAGGAGATTTGAAAAAATATATTATACATTAAATATTTATTCATTTATACAATTGTCATAATTACACTAGAACTATTAAACATAATTACACTTTACTTTGTTGAATGACTTTTGACATAGCTCGGTACAGGCAGATTAAATCCAGGTTTGGCTTCAAAAAACGTATAGGAGAGAATTATTTCATCAATAAACTCCATCCTTGGATCCTCTATGAATTCTGGATCAATGAAGAAGAACACTGGCATGTCAACCTTAATACATAAATATATATATAATATATAATAATTTATACTACACACTGCCTAATTTAATCGTATATATTATATAAATGTTCATAATTTCTATTAGAGAACAACAACCGATATAAAGAAAATAAAAAATATAGCTGTTGTTAAAAATAGAAAAAACTGGATTGTAGATTATTTATTTGATGCTAATGAACTTACTTGTTCATGTGGGTTAAGCATCTGTTCCTCGAAACAGAAGCATTGTATTTTATTAAAGTATTGTCCTACTTCGAATGGTAAAACATTATATGTGGATATTCCTACAATTTGAGTGTCAGTTGGATTTGTGGCTGTGTAAAATGCTAAAGCCGTTTCTCCAGGAACAACTGTAATCTCCTTTTGCTGCGGTTTGAAGTTCCATTGCATCGACGACGCAACATCCGCATTGAACATAATTTTGATCTTTTTGTTTTTAAAAGGTTTCATCGTGGACACTTTACTGGCATCATGACTAATTGATAATGTTCCACCATAACTATATGACTATAGAACAAAAAGAAAATTCAATATAAAATAAATATAAGATAAATAATAATTCGCATTACATTGGATTAATATATACTAAAAGCTGTTTTATATAAAGTATCTATATGTAGTGGCATAATATAATCAACTTTGACAATAAAATAATGTATATCTTATTGAATAACAAGTGACAGTATTATTATTGAATATTTGATCGTTTAAAATATTTATGTGCTATTTATAAAGGAGAAGAAATGTATGAGTGAGAATGTAAAAAATTAAAAATTAATATAAACCAAGTCCTCCAGTTTTTAGGCCAATCAATAAAGTTTAAATATTTATTATGCTCTTATATTTAACTTTGCCAATTACATGCACAGCTTTATTATATTATTATATTATTAATTAAACAGCTTTTGTATATTACTCTAATCTAGTGTAATGCAATGATAGAATTTGCTAATATAAATGATAATATAGATGATGATTCAATTTATTAAAGTAATGATGAAATTAAGCTTGAATTAAATAATATAAAATAATCCTTAAAGAACTACAACTGCACCTGACAAAACATTCTGTACAAAGGCACTGCAGAATAACTTAAACCAACTACCAGAATTCCGACTCCAGACCAATAAAAGGCAGTAGAACGTAATTTCTTTCGGAACGTGTTGTCAGAATGGTCTTTCATTAAATTTCGCGATACGCTGGTGTGTATTTGCCTCACGCATGTTCGTGTCAACAATCGACAGATGTTCAGATACATCTCTTTAGAATTTCTCTACTCTGTTCTGTCAATTCAAAACAAGAGACTAACCTAAATACAGCTTTTTATATATTCGCCGTTAAAAATTAAATTCTTCTCGAAAGCATAATGACATGAAACGATAGACCGAGAACAATTTTCTCAGCAATACATTCGATCTATTATAATATTATTACGAAGTTCCGATAAAATTTTTAATATAATACGACTGCCCGGTGCCGTGTCACATATCACATGAGACTCCATATTGCTCATTTGTTCCATCGATTGCGAATGTTTTAAGTTGGTAACCAATCTGATTCCACTATATTGGTAACATTGAGCAATTTCAAATCGGCATCTGACACCAGCTACATTTACAGATTTACTATACATACGTTTACATCAGCTACATTTACACCTGAAATAGGTCGCCTATGATGTTTCAAAGCAATTGTGGTGAGATTTTGACTACAGCCATAGAATACAGGAATTATACAAATTACTAATTTATTTTAATTGATATTATATTTTTAACATTATGCTTAGAATGCAACAAAAGTTACATTGCATTGAATTTAAATATAATTTATCTATTTTTTTGGATTAAATAAAAAATAACATGTATGAATCGACAAAATTCAGTAATTCAAAAGTATTGTAATAAAAAAAAATAGCAAGGCATCAATCTTTTGTTAAAAATATTAATTTGTGTACATTGCGCGAATTTTGTATAACATAAAGTTCCCGTATATATAATTATATATAATTATATATATAATTATATATAAAATATATCCATATATATGTATAATATTTTTTCCTCGGTTATATACAAACTAATAATCACTTAATGTAACAATTAAACTAAGATATTCATGAGCTGTGTGAATGCGTAATGAATCCAATGTAAGAAATAAAGCAAAACTACCCATGCAATAATGCCCATTTATCGGAGAACATTAAAGGTATAAAGAATATATTATTTTATTTACTTTGTAATATGTTAATATTTCGACAATTAAATGATCAGTGTGCGGCCATGGGGATTGTTTTGGCGCGGAAATACGGGCGGGTGATGCGTCACGTTTACGCGAAGTTATTTCCGTTTACTGCGCAATTATTCCATTACCGAAGCTCGTACAGGCAGGTAACCATGTCGCGTGTTACTCTTGTTCATATTTCTTTTTAAAATATATTATAACAATCGCAATAAAGCCAGATAATACGAAATGTACCTTATTAGATTTTAAAAATTTACTTAAAAAATTGAATGAGAAATATAAGTTAGAAAAAGTTTTCTAAAATAATAAATACTAAATAACTGTTTAATTTTTTTATTTAAAATACATATTTTAAATAAAATTGTTTTTAACACGACCAATCCCTGACTGATATGACTTATTTAGAAAAAATAATAAAAAATAAAAAATAAATTTCGAAAACTTATTTAAAATATAATTAAGAAATAGATTGGAAGAAGTTATTTAAAGCAATGAATTTTTCTTTTTGTCTTTTTTATTAAAAATATTTATTTTAAATATCTTTATTTTTTTAAATATGGCCGAATTCCGTATATTAATATATTGATAATTTAACTTTACATTATGTGAAATAAAGAAATAAAAAATCTAATTAATATTTCGTCGCGTTATTAATGAAATAATTTCTAATATCGATTTTCTTAGAAATCAGCAATTTAGTTTTAGCGACGCGAATCGTTTAATGTGGTAATTATATATAATTTTATATAAAACATGTCAATTTTTTACATAATTATATATATTACAATATTATATATATATATATATATATTTACATAATTAATATATGAAATATTTTTTTCCTGGTATTTATTTAATGATATATAATTTAAATATAATTTACACTACCTACATTTACACTACCTTACACTTTTCCCAAATTAAGAATGCGGAATAAGACATGATAGAATTAAACAATTCAAAAATAACAAACACAATGCGTTAACCTTTCGTTAAACATATTGTGTACATTGCGCCGATTTCATAAAGCAAAAAATTATTATAAACTAATAATCGCTTATTATAACATAATTTGATATATCTAAGATAAAGATTAATTGTGTGCGTGTAACGAATTAAAGAAATAAAGCAAAAATCGTGCGTATAAAGAATAATGAAAATTGAGACATAATATTAGAATGTCAAAAACATTCCACGCGAATAATTACTAATTACGTTTAAAAGAATTCCCCAAGTAATATGGAATTGAACAAGTATCAAAGATGCTACAAAGCAAAGCGCGAAATGTATGACGATACCTGTTTGTTAAAATCATGTAAAATACGAATAATTGAATTAAAGAAATTAAAAAAAAGAATTGAAATAACTGAATATTTTTGCCACGGTTTAATATCTGAACGGTGCGCGGCGAACGGCGTGGGATAGGGGAGAGGGGAGCGTGCCATCTGGCGCGCGGCACGGTGATTTTACGTCATCACTTCGGCATTTGTTCGGCGAACTCGGAGAAAGATGGATGTGCTTTACGAGTCGCTCCGGGTGTCGCATTAATCCACGGCGGATGATATGATATCTACGAACGTTAATTGATGAATCAAGAAGTAAGATTGTTCAAAAGTAACTCTTTTATATTTTTTATTAAAAAGTTATATTTTAAATAATATATAATAATATATAATAAATAATATTTTAAATAATATGACCCCGTATATCAATAATTTATAAATCAATAAAATTGACTTTATATTATGTGAAATAAACCAATTAGTATTTCGTTGCGGAATTAAAATGAAATAATTCTTTATATAATAATAAATAATAATTATATAATAATTATATAATAATAATTATATAATAATTTCTTATATCGATTTTCACAGAATTCAGCAGTTTAATTTTAGTAGCGCGAGTCATTTAATGTCATTTAATGATACCTTAATTATATTGTCATATTATCTTAATTATTATACCTTAATTATATTGTTACTGAAGAATTTATTTGGTATTTATTTTATAGTTCCAAATTTTTCATATTAATTTTTCGTACAAAAAGTTTTTTTGTACATAATTGTTCACTTAAGTGTTTTTGATATCTCAACATTACGTCTCAATTTTTATTGCTCTCTGATTTACAATTAAATAAAGATTAATAATAAGTTATATATTATTCTTTAAATAAAGATAAATGCAAACATTTTTTTAAATTATAATACAATTTGGACTGAATATAATAACGAGTATAAATATAGCATTCATATCCTGAGAAAAAATATTACATATGTATATGGAAATATTCATATACATATATAGATATATACCTATATACATATATATATATATATATATATATATATATATATATATAATTGTATATAAAATATGTCAGTTGCAATAAAGCCTACTCATCGAAGAATCTGAAAAATGTAACGATTAAATTATTAATTAACTGATTTTATAATATTCATTAATGTTTCGACAGTTAGATGATCGGCGCGCGACCTGAGATTGTTTTGGCACGAAAGGGCGGGCGAGCGGGCGGACGATGCGTCACGTTTATGCGAAGTTATCGCGCAGTCATTTCATTACCGAGGCTCATACAGGCGGGTAGCCGTGTCGCGTGCCGCTCTTCTTCTTCTTCATATTTCTTTTTGAAACATAATCGCGACAAATGCTAGATAATATGAAACATTATATTTTACGAATTCTCAGATGAACTCACAGATTACTAGCTCACACGATTAATTATTCTTCTCTAAAGAATCGAGATGACAATCATATATCACGGAACACATATTTCGTACGATTTATTCGTATGAAATCAAAACATGATGGAAAAAACAGAATTTATTACTATTACGCGATACGGACGACAATTATTTTTATTAAATGTAACATTTTTGTCTCTCTTGAATATAACTCTCGATTATTCTTCACACGAATCATAAAAAAGTTATGTTAATACTCTCATGCAATTTATGCGATTTCTATTTTCACAATTAATATAATTTGACAATTAATAATTTAATTAATTTTTCATTTTCCTGCATTTTTCATGATATGATAAAAAATTGAATGTAACTTTGAAACTGTTTGTCAGTAATAAAAGAAATATTCCTCTTTTTTATTATTTTCTATAGTCTATTCCATTAACTCTAATTATATTTTACAGACATCGTAATAAGAGATTCAGCCCTTTTATCCACTCTGAATTTATTTCGCAATGATGATGAATTGATATGTGTTTAATATTCATTTCTGAAAGTCAACATAATTGCACAGTAATATAGATAACAGGTGTATATTACAGCTATATATTTTTTAGATTATATTTTCCCTCTCACGGGTACACCTTGACGTGATGAAAGGGAAACCATCGTGTACCTGGAGGATATACACGAAAAGAACAGTTTTCTCTAGTATCTAAAAATTTTCGGATCTATCTAAATGATATGTCTAGATAAGTTTGTAGATATTACGTAGAGTAAATCGTTTTCTTCGTGTAAAAATTCAATGGGGAAACTAACATACTCTTGCCGATTTAATTGAAAATAAACGAATCGCAGCCGGTTCGTCGCGTCGCGCGTTTGCTTCGAGAGTACCGTTCAAGTTATAGTCCACGCACGATTATAATGTATTATTCGCGAGTGTTTTACGCGAGTGTCCTGTGCGAGAGGATATCAATCTAATTCTGAGAGGAGGATGAGGTCTGGGAGAGACATCGAGCACTGGCGAAACAACTTTGCGGTAAATATTGTATTTTACTTAAAACTATAAAATCAATATTTTTCTTCTGTTCATTTTTTTAATCATTTTGTTTTAGAACGATTTAAAAATAATTTGATAATAAAAAAGAGGATTATTTTTAAATTATTTTATAAAAATTTTATTATAATTTTTTAAATTTTTTTATAGAAATTTTATAAATATGTATTTTTAATATCTTTTTCAGAAAATGTATAATTATTTTTATAAATGCCTAACTGAATGGTGAATTAAAAAATTCGATTGTTATAAAAATTATGTATTTAAAAAATTATATAGTTATTATATAATTATTCAAGATAACTTTGTGTTCAATAAATATTTTTTTTATTTTCTCAATTTTTTGTTTAAATTTTTTAAAATATTGATTGATTTTTGTGCTCTGTTTTAATTAAGATTTCATATTCTTTTTGTTACAGAATCATCGTAGTGACATTGCAAATGTAATTCCGTTGTTGCGCATCTGATTGGTGAGTGATAAATTAAAGTTTTATTGACGTAATAGATATATGATAATTTTATTAATTACTATATGTCGTATGTAGACGCATCATTTTAACTGATTGTCATTGAATATTTTATTTTTTTTTTAAATGTAGTACATATATATTTATAATAATATATAATAAATTTGAAAAATGTATACAGTAATTGAGGGGATGGGTGGAATAAAGTCACAGTTCTATTTAAGCCCTTTTTCCGGCAATTATCTTTTTCGTGTATTATTGATCGTAATAGAAAAATATTATAACATGTAACTTCTTAAAGACATTACATAAATTCATTTAATGTGTACTCATTTGTGTATAATAAAAAAGTAGCAAGTTATTTTAATTTTTATTAATATCAAGATTTTGTAATTAAGCCTGTAATTGCGCCCATCCCCTCAATTATAAAATTAACTATTAAAAATTAACTATTAGTTAGTTATAGCTAAGTTACAGTTAATAATATACTAAGTTATAATTACACTTTTATATCTATACTGAGAAAAAATATAATTAATTTTAATAAATATTTAGTTCAATCCTGCCAACTAAATATTTACTTACAGTAAAAAATATTTGTTCAGTAAAAAAAAAGATTGTTAAATTAAATTATCATTTCTTATATCAAATAAATATATGTTTATATTTAATAAATATTTAGTTGGCAGTATTCAATTAAATATTTATTAAAATTGACTATATTTTTTTCAGTGTAGTTATTAACTAATTTAATACTTTTATAATTACTATACTATTTTTCAAATGTATTATATATTATTATATAATACATTATATAATATATATAAATATTATAAATATTATAAATATTATTATAAAAAGAGTAACTCTAATTATAACTTTATTATATAAGTAACAAGTTACTCCTCATCACTAAATATGTAATATACATATCTTACTATTTCTTCGACGTTTACTTTTTACGACATTCATTAAATCTATATTTAATTCAACAGCTTGCTTTAATTTTTGACATAGCAAATTTGTTGATCTAAAATTTAATGTTCTGCTAACTATTATACAAGAGAATTATGCAAGAGAATATAAAAATATATAAAAATGTTTATCGAGAGTCATTTTATAATATACTTCTCAGAATCATATTTAGTACCTGATGGGACAATTATACAAATCATTATTTAATTGGAATTAATAGAGATCCCAATTTCTGATCAAATCCAGAAATATTTGATCCAGATAGAATCTATCTATAAGTAATAATATTTATATAATATATCTTTCAATTAATAATTATACAGCCTTATTAAAATTTTAAAATTAAATATTTAATATAATTATCTAATATAAAACGGGAATGCTAGATAGCTTAATATAAAATATTATGTAATAATTATTTAAATTTGCTGAATAACATTATTTTCTTAAAATATTGGATGTTATATGTATATTATATGTATGTTATATGTTGCGTTATATTATATATAATTTTAAAATGTGTAAAATAGTTTAAATACTATACACATTAACTATATAATAGTTTAAATATACTATACACATTATTATTGGTAATACAAATATAGAAATCTTTGAAATGAGAAAGAATATTTGAAAAATGAGAATCTTACATTTCATCCAAATTTACTCTTACAATCGATGATGCTTCAAATAACAAGTTTTCCATGTTTTTGTAGTTTTCTTAATGTTAAAAACGTTACATCAATATGATGTGACAAGTGCAGTAGAATCCGGCGATTATACGACACATTTTTCGATTTCTGCAAGTTATCCGATTTCGTTGTTTTTATCTATTTTAAACTCATATTAAAGGATTTCTAGTACTCTTATGAAACGGGAGCGGTATACTTGAAAAAAATCAAGCATATCTAGTGCTCCTGTCACCGAATTTCAACACTCGATAATAAGTTTGAATAATCCGACAATCGAAAAATATGATGTTAGTAAATTTAAGTTCTATTTTGTTGTCATTTTTTCATAAAAATGTATTTTTGACAATATATTACCAACAAAATGACAACAAAATAACGTGATCTTGCTATCTGGAATATCATTAAGATTCGATCCATTTGTTTTTTCCAAATGCTCTGAACGAAATGCTCGCGCTTCAAACGCTTGGATTGATTTATTACTGTTTTGAAGTTTTATACAGGA
>Ga0157363_1003191_pt1 | contig 14732 bp, 9 predicted proteins | sample AttsexASBM1_FD_111477 | JGI IMG/M metagenome (GOLD analysis project Ga0157363, IMG submission 111477) | Fungus gardens microbial communities from leaf cutter ant in Ribeirão Preto, State of São Paulo, Brazil - Atta sexdens ASBM1 | ecosystem: Host-associated > Fungi > Mycelium > Unclassified ...
AATAAAAAGATATATATATATATATATATATATATATATATATATATATATATATATATATATATACATATACTATATATGTACATGCATATTTTTTGTAGTTATTCAAACTGCGCGCCGAATGTTTTCCAGTCTTACAAACGCAATTAAACTACTGGAATAATATCACAAGTTAAATTAAATTGACAAGCAAATTTTGATGTTCAATCTGATATCATATTAGATGGATGTTAATGTGCTGAAAAAAATTTTAAATAAATTTCCAAATGAATTATCTTTATTAATTTATATATGCTGAAAACTAAGTGATGCGTAATATAATGATAAAGTATTAAAACATAAATAATTTCTACAATATACAAATAGGATTAAAAGAATTTTTTAGAAACAAAATACGATGAGAGTATAATCAATGTGAATGAACGTGCGAGCAATACGGCGTGCAGATTAGAACTAAGTATAGGACATCAGTATTTAAGGTTTATTTTTATTATTAGATGCGTTGTTGTGAAAATTATTAGATTTATCTGTAATATCATTACTGCAATACCATTTTGTTTTTTTTTAATATTCATTATTCAATCTTCTTTTTAATAAATGTAGCATTCAAATTAAATTCATTATTATATTTGAGCATTTTTTATTGTTTACGACAATCTTAATCGAATTTAATAACATCTATAATTATAAAATTGATCAGTCATAACTATTCTTCCAAAGAAATGGAATGATTGTTGATGACTGTAATTGGTTAGTTTTACGGATTACGGTTAATTACGGATGTTATTAAACGCGATTAAGACTTGATTTCATAATATATCATTCATGAATTTCTTGGTTATCTAAAGATTAAAGATAACCAAGAAATTCATGAATGAATTTCATTGATAAATCTGTTAGTAAATCTTTAATCTTTGGGTAACTACTTTTCAAAATAGTAATGCCTATCGGAATTTATCGTAATTTTACTATACAAAATGAATCGTTATCAATCTGAAATTTATTCAATGAGTTTCTATCGGCAGAGTAAAAAATCAATTCTATAAGATTCAATCATTTTATAACAAATTGGAAAACTTATTGAAAATGTATATGAAAGATACGAAATTCGATAACGAAATTTCATAGATTTCCATCTGATTTTCCCGAATAGTAATACGTACAGAAATTTATCATATATAATTGCACTATACAATCGTTCTCAATCTGCAATGTAGTCAATGAACTTTTCTCTGCTTAAAAAATCCAATAAGAAACGATAGACATTATAGAAATCTAATAGAAATCTTATATAATTTTTATCACAATCTATCGTACCTATTGGATATTAAAATAATGACAGAAAAAGTTATAAATTTCTATCGTTTTATCTTATATCTTATATTAAATAAACAATAGAATATTTATCGGAGATCACAAGCTTTTCTATATGATCTTATTACTATTAAATCGGATTAAGAAATAAACGAAAAGATGTTTAAACGAGCCTGTATAATTTCAAATATGTTCCTATAAAACAGATGTTATAGAAAAATTATCGTATCCTGTCGTTGGCAATATAATGTGTCATCCTTCAAATCATTAAACAATTATTTTGCAGGTTTCAACATACATAACAAAGCTGTAAAATTATTATATTATTATTTTATTATATTATTATATTATTGTTTTATATTTTATCTTATTTACATGATAGAATAATTATCTGTATACACAAACTTCTCTGTCACATTATCTGATTTAATAAAATAAGCGACAGAATTATACGAATCTATTTAATTAAACCGAAAATCTCTATATGTTTAAATAAGATAGATGTTATAGAAAAATTATCCCATTGTTATATAATTAATTATTCATTTAGGTCATTGAATAATTAATTGAATAATTAATTAATACTTAATAAACTAAATGTTACATTATGGTATATTGCCAACAGTAAGATGCGATAATTTTTCCATAACATTTATTTTATTCTAACATATATGGTAGAGACATTTCTGGATTAAATTATATAGTTTCTTAGAAACATCATATCATTTTTATCACATAGCTTAAATATTATTTTTAATCATAAATTTCAGACTATTTGATAAATGCTATTTGATAATGTTATCTGATAATGCTGCTATATTTGATAAATTTTATATATTTGTCTTATCGTTTTCATTATATAACTTAGATACCGTTTTAAATCTACTTCTATCTGGTTATGTTTTATTAAAATTAATAATATGTTATGTTTTTTAATTGTAAATTTTAGATAACTCTAAAGTACACAACATTTCCTTTATTTCCATATTGTTTTTGTCATACAACTGAAATGTCGGTTTTAATCAATTATTTTAGTCATGTTTTATCAAAATTAGTAATATTCTATATGTTACTAATATTCTCATGTCCTTAATCGTAAATTTCAATTAAATTTAAGATTCTACACTTTACAAAATACTAAAAATACGAAAGAATATTACTAATTTTGATAGAAATTGATTGAAAATGATATCTTAGCTTAGACAAAAATGATACAGAAGAATAGAAAATCTATCAATATAATATTTAAAATAAGTAATCTGAAATTTATTATTCAAAAAAAGGATAGGATATTATTAATTATTAATTTTCATAAAACGTGACCAGATAGAAATTGTTTAAAAACAATAACAAAGATATGTAATGAAAATGATAGAGAAATAAAGAAAATCTATATCAAGTAATCTAAAAATTAAGATTAAAAACGATACTTAAGATATATGATACAATATTTATAAACATGACTTAATATTTATAAGAACGTAATCCAAAAATGTTTCTATCACATGCTAAAGTATCCACACAAGTGTATATTATAGCTCACCGTTAGAATATTAGCCTATCATCCCAGATTCGAATTCCATCGATTCCGATATGCCTTTTCAAAAATTGTAAATTTTCGATGCATAATTGTAATTAATAAATTATATATGAATATGTAAATTAATTCTATAAAAGTATAATAAAAAAAGAAGAACTATATTTTAATAATTATAAAAAACTTTTTTTAAAAATAATATAAAATTTATGATTAAAACTATTAATATAACACTATTAATTATGATAAAACATGACCAATAGAAATTGATTAAAAACGATAGAAAAATATTAAAATCTATTAAATACATCAGGTAAATAACCTGAAAGAAAGGTGTAAAAATGGTCAAAATTAGCTTTGAATGGACACCTTTAAAATCTGATGATATATCTTTTAGAAGTCCGTATTCATGAAAAAATGCATATTTATCCAGGAAAGCTTGGACAACATTTCAAAACTAATAAAAAATAGGTCGTTTAAATGCTCTGCAAAGAAATTTTGTGTTCTAATAAACAATGATAGATTTTGAAATTAATTGTGTTTACATTTAACACAAGTTAGAGTGACATGAAATACTATATACAATATGAAATACTATAAGAATACACTACCAGAAAAATCTACAAATATATATACAGGATGTCCCATTTTTAAATAATGTAGAAAATAAGGAAAATGAAAGTTCGATGCGATACTTAATGCACAATCATTAATTCTATGTATATAAATATATATATAAATATCGGATTGTCCGGAAAGTTCGTGCCGATTTTGAAGGAAAATTGAAACGCAGAAGATTTAAATTTTAGTATACATTTATTAAATTATATAGATCCCATTCTGTTCTACAACCTTTTTCCATCTTTCAGGCAACTTGAAAATTCCGTCCTTCCAGAATCTCTCAGGTTTTTCAGCGAAAAAACTTTTCTAAGTGATTTTTTACCTCGACCAAAGAGTTGAAGCTTTTTCCATTAAGGATATTTTGTAATGATCGAAATAGGTGGAAATCAGAGAGCGCGAGGTCTGGTGAATATGGTGGATGGGATAGAACAACCTCAATCAAGCTCCAACAACTTTTGTCGAGTTATCAAAGACACATGCGGCCGCGCATTGTCCTGATGAAACACGACGCCTTTCCGATTCGCTATTTCTGGACGTTTTTGTTCAATTGCTGTCTTCAATTCGTCTAATTGGGAACAAGACTTCTCTGAATTTATCACCTTGTTGTTTGGTAAAAACTCATAATACAGGATCCCTTTCCAATCCCACCAGACACAAAGCATGACCTTCTTTGGATGAAGACCGGCTTTTGGGGTGGCTAAAGGATTCATTCCGCTTTCCCCAAGATCTTTTTCGCTCAACATTATTGTAAATGATCCATGTTTCATCCCCCATCACTACTTGCTTCAAAAATGGTGTCTCCTCGTTGCGTTTATAGAGCGAGCGATGTTGCAAATGGAAATGCAATCCATCAGATTTTTCTCCGTTAAATCGTGGGGAACCCATACATCAAAACGGTTTATGTAGCCAAGCTTCACAAACTGCTTATGGATGGTGGATTTTGACATATTCAACATTTCTGCTAATTTACGTGTCATATAGCGTGGGTTATTCTCGATCAGTGTTTTAATCTGATCTTCATCTGTGGTGGAGGGCCTATTCGGGCGTTCTTGATCTTCAAGGTTGAAATCACCAGCTTTAAACCTATTGGGAATACAAATTAGTTCGGTCCATTTCCCTAAAGATAGCTCCAGCTGTTGTGAATGGTTCATAGTGACAGCTGATTTTGGTGGTTTTAGAGAGGTTAAACATCTGCTAATAATATTCAGTTTATATCGCTTTGAGTTTCATACAAAAATCTTGATTTTTATTGTGTTTGAAATGTCGAATTTTGTGTTAACCAAGCAGCATTTGCATTTGGGAGATTTTGATTTTCTGCTTTAATTGGAAGAAAAGTGCGGCTGAAGCCCATCGAATGCTTGTCGAAGTTTATGGTGACACTGCTCCAACTGGTAAATCATATAGGAAATGGTTTCGAAGATGGAAGACAAGCCTCGCTCTGGACAGCCAAAAAAATTCGAAGACAAAGAAGAGGCATTACTCGAAGAAGATCAGAGTCAAACGCAAGAGGAGCTTGCAGAATCATTGGGGACTCAACAAGTCGTTTCTGTACGATTGAGAGCCATGGGAATGATTCAAAAACAAGGAAATTGGATGCCTTATGAACTGAAACCGAGAGACGTTGAAAGGCGATTTTTCACTTGCGAATAGCTGATTCAATAGACAATAGAGAAAAGGTTTTTTGTATCGGATTGTGATTGAAGATGAGAAGTGAATATTCTACGACAACTCAAGAAGTAAAATACTACGCTAAGCCCGGTCATCGACCTCGACATCAACACCACGGCCGAACATTCATGGTTCGAAGATCATGCTCTGTATCTAGTGAGACCAAAAGAGTCTTGTTTATTATGAGCTGCTGAAACCTGGCGATTCCATTACGGGCGATCATTATCGGCTACAATTGATTCGTTTGAGCTGTGCATTGCGAGAAAAACGGCCGGAATACGAGTAAAGACGTAATAAAATTATTCTTCTTCATAACAACACTCAGCCTTATGTCGCTAAAAAAAAAAAAATATTTGGAAACGTTCAAATGGGATATTTTATCGCATCCGCTGTATTCTTCGGACATTGCTCCTTCTGATTACTGGTTGTTCCGAAGGATGCAGCATTTGGCAAGTCACCGGTTCACTTCTTTCGCAGAAATTGAAAATTGGCTCCAAAATTGGATCGCCTCCAAAGACGAGGCATTTTTTCGAGATGGAATTCGAAAATTGCCTGAGAGATGGGAAAAAATAGTAGGCAGCGATGGACAATACTTTCTGTTCATTCATTTTGTTTTGAAATAAATGCACAAAAAACAGACTGAACTAATTTGTACTCCCAATAGCAAACCACTTCCGCACAGTTCTTTCAGCTACAACACCTTCGCCATAAAGAGTGCATATCTTGTTTGCCGCTTGTGTGGCATTTTTTGCCTTTTCGGTAAAAGAAAAGCATTAATGTGTCTAATGCCTAAAGTGCACTTTGTTTTCTTCCATATTCAAAGGCAAAACTGACAAAAATTAACGTATTGCAACCAAATTTTTTTCCAAGTATGCCTGAAGTACCGTCTTTTACGATATGTACGCATGTCATTTGTTTTCAATCGTTCTAATATATTCAGACCTGTCCTTACGCCACCTACCAAAAATCGGCACGAACTTTCCAGACAACCCAATAATAATATATATAATAATATATATATATTATATATATATATATATATATATATATAAATTATATTTAATTGTACACTCGAACATTTTGACCACTTCTTGAAGTCATTCTCAACGAGATCAACGAAGAAAAAGAAGTATAATAAAATTTCCACTCTTCTATGTATCAGACGAATCCTTACTCAGCTGTGTATTTCCAAATGCTTTACACAAGGTTCACAAAACTGATGATGAATATAATGGAATAACAGAAGCCCATAAGTTGTTAAAAATTATTATCAGCTGAAAATTGTGAAGACTCACTTGAAAAACAGGAGGTGAAATAACAATTTAATTACAAATTAAACAAGTTCCATATCAATTTTATAAAATTCTTTAAGATAACATTGTAACTATGTTCTGTATAAGAGTTATGATTTAAAAATTAAAATTTGTGAAAATACAAAGGTGTTTTATATATAAGAACAAAATATTATTAGATAAATTTATAAAGTATAAAGTTACCAACAATTGAAAATTAAAACTTATTTAAAATGTCGACATACGCATGATTGAGACATTCAGTGTCTGATTGTAAATTTATACTATGTTTTTGCAGTTTGAAAAAAAATTTAAATAACATTTCGGATGTTAAACATTTATTTAAATATTTTCGGTACCGAAGATTTTTATATTCGTTCAATCAAATTCGTAATCGTGATGCAATCTATGACCTGTGATTACTGATTGGGGAGTGATTCTATTTATGTGATTCCTGTTTTCTGCGATTCTGATTTTAAGTTTTCTGCCCGTTTGTCTTACATAGATTGCATCGCAATCCTTACATGAAATTTGATACACTACATTTTTCTTTGATTCATTTTTCTTTTCACTACCGGTACAAAATTCACAAAAAACAATATTAGAATTTATTAAAAATATTGAAAATACCATGAGGAAAATAAATATAAATAAACATTTAACGATCAGAAACTGTTCGATTCCTGTTATCAACAATTTATTTTCATCATGTAAAAATTCAAATCTAGTTAATAATCAAATTTCCAAAATATCAAATATGACAAAAAAAATTTATGATTAAGCATCCCGACATTATCTTTACGCAGACAAGGGAAATATCATAGGAAGGATATGGTATAGAATATAAACAGAAAATGCATGCAATGTTAAGTGACACTGATACTTATGTCATAGTCAAGAAAAATTCGTCGAAAACTCAAATAATTTAAGGGAGTTATTTATGAGATGAAAAAATCGGAACTATATTAACAATACCGATTATAAAAAATTATACAATACGGATGGATCCTTCCAAGATGTTATGGCTTACCTAAGGTTCACAAGTCCAACTACTCGTTGAGAATAATCATCCTTTCAATGGCAGAACATTTATAATGTCCTTAGCTTCCTTCCTACATAAAATTATCCATAAGAATATTCCTGAAGCTTCCAGCTTCATATAAAGGAAATTTTGAATTGATGGAAAGATTATCTGATGTTAGAATTGACTTGCCGAAGTGTAAACAACATTGTATTTTTGAGCATTGAATATGTCGAATTTTGTACCAACAATCACAATTTGCGAGAAGTTTTGTTTTTTCGCTTCCATTTGAAGAAAAGTGCTGCTAAAAGTCAACAAATATTGTCGGAAGCTTATGGTGATTATACTACATCGATTTCAACATGTGAGTACTTCTGACGCTATAAAAAAGGTGACAGGGAAGGCAAGAAACGTCCAGACCAGCCGAAAAAGTTTGAAGATGAAGAAGTGGAAGCTTTACTCGATCAAGAACACAGTCAAACGGAACAAGAAAAACTTGTAGAATCATTAAATGTTAATCAACGATTTCCAGACGTTGAAAGCCATTGGAATGATTCAAAAGCAAGAAAATTGCCGTACGAGTTGAAGCCAAAGGATATCGAAAGGCGCAAAATAACCTGTGAATTGTTGTTTCAAAGACACAGAAGAAAAAGTTTTTTGCATCGTATCGTGACAGATGATAAAAAATGGATACGCTACAATAATCCGAAGCGCAAAAAGTGATGCAAATCAGGTGAATCATCAACATCGACGCAAAGCCGAATATTCATGGCGCTAAGCTCATGCTCTGTATTTGGTGGGATTAGCTGAGTGTAGTATATTATGAGCTGCTCCAAACTAACGAAACCATCACTGGGGAACGCTACCGACAACAATTGATGTAATTGAGTCGAGCATTGAAACAAAAACGGCCAGATTACGCGAAAAGATACGACAAAGTGATTTTCCAACACGATAACGCTCGACCATATGTTGCGAAACCGATCAAAGAAACGTTAGAACCGATTAACTGGGATGTTCTATACACCCGCCGTATTCTCCAGATATTGCTCCTTCCGATTACAATCTATTTCGATCGATGATTCATGGCCTGAGCAGGCCCTTCTTATGAAGATACCAAAAAATGAGTCGATTCATGGATAGCCTCAAAAGATATCGTTCTTTCGATGGAATCCATCTGTTACCAGAAAGATGGGAAAAAGTAGTGGCTAGCAATGGACAATATTTTGAATGATCAATTTGTAACCATTTTTTCACAATAAAGCCGTATTTTTACAAAAAATCCTTTAAAATTAATGCACACTCCCAATAGATACCAAAAAATATTTAAATAAATATCCGAAATGTTATTTATCAAACTGCAAAAAATAGTATAAATTTACAATCAGACAATCAGACTGAATGTCTCGATCATACGTGTCGACATTCTAGACATTCTAAATAAGTTTTAATTCTCAATTGTTGATAACTTTACAAACAGCTAATATTTTGTTACATATATAAAATATTATTTATTTATTTATTTATGTTTTTCATCTTTGTATTTTCGCAAATAATTTTTAAATCATAACTCTGATACAAAACATAGCTACAATGTTATCTCGTTAAAGAATTTTATAAAATTGATATGGAAACTTGCTTAATTTGTATTTAAATTGTTATTTCACACTCCTGTTCAGGTGAGTCTTCACATGATGATATTGCTGATAATAATTTAAAGACTAATTTTTAACAACTTATAGGCATCTGTTATTCCATTATATTCGTCATCAGTTTTGTAAACCTTGTGTGAAGCATTTGGAAATACACAGCTGAGTAGGGACTCATCTGACACAGGAGAATGGAAACTTTATTATATTTCTTTTTCTTCGTTGATCTTGCTGAAGATGACCCCAAAAAGTGGTCGATACGTTCGAGTGTAGCAGCAAGTCAAAAATATAATTTATATTGTATATACATAGTATATACATATTAATAATTGTGCATTAAATACTGCACCAAACTCTCATTTGCTTAATTTTCTATTAATAATTTAATTTCAAAAATCCAATCCCATTTTAAATAATTCATTAAGATTTCTCGAAAATTATAGTAGATACGGAAAAATGTTTTAAACAAAAAGTTATATGGTTCGAAGAGGGACACAAAAACAATCATTGATTTGATCTTGAGTGACAAGTCACGAAGGTCACATCGATTTTTTTTAATGAAACAATTTTTGATGGCAGAATCTAATAGCTGCTGTCAAGAGCTTTTCAAAACACTAAATAAAGTTATTTTTCATTACGTACTTTTCGAGTTACAAGGCTTGAAAGTTATTAATGCCACCGGCATTTAGCATTACGCAAGGTGTCCGACCGACGGCTAAAATCTCTTAAATGCTATTCAGAATTATGTCTTGGATAACTTATCAAGATCAAAGCCATTAGAGGTTGTACTTATTTTTATTTTAATGTAAAAATAAATTTTTAGTGCAAAAATGAGAATAAAAGAAATATCTCCAGTATGATGGAAATTATGTACTTCTTAATATTTATATTATTATTATTGCATTTATGTTTTAGTATTTTGTCATTATATTTGGAAGTCCAGCAGCGCCAAGAGTTTTTACATGAAAATTTTTTTATTTAAATTAAATTTTTTAATTTTTCGCTGTTAATTTCTCATTAAAATCTTCCATTCCATAAATATGTAAATCACAGTGACATTTATTAAAATGTATATTTAAAATGTATATATCATGTTATCAATTTTCATAATTATTCTGTTTTAATAAATTTAATAAAAGTTTTTAAATTTGAAGAAAAATTAATAAAAATTAATAGTAAAGGATAATTATAATGTAATTATAATGTAATAATTATATGTAATAATTATATGTAATAATTATATGTAATAATAAAATTAATCTGAATTTTACACTGAATAAAAATAAAGTTTACTGTTTATTATTTCTTTTTTCTTTTTCATAACGCATGTCTTATAAGTCTAAACTTATTTGTCTTCAATTTAATTCTAATAGTTCGCACAACTTTCGAACTTATACGACTCTATAACGCAATTGCATGTATACACATACTGGTACTTTTATTCTCATGGGAATATTTCTTATTTTTCATATTTATTTAAATATCACATTCATGTTTTTAGTATTATGTTATTATATAAATGAATTACGATATAAAAATTTCATATAAGAAGAATTAAAGCCATTTGAATTGGAATAGGAAGATCCTTCAATAAGAATACAAAAATATATAGATATTTCATTGTAAAACTTGGATTATATTCTCTATTTGATTCGGATTTAACCTAGCGCCAAATGTTATATCAAATCTTTTATATAAATGATCCATAAAATTGTACGGAATTTAACTTGACGCCAGTTATTGATATCAAATCTTTTATACAAATAATAATAATATTATTAAAGTTAAATAGAAAATAATAAATAAAGACGCAAACACAAGATGCAATTATGTCATATTACAAAAACACGTATCATTTAGTTTCCACCATACAAATTAATGAAGATAATTCAGTTGGGATTTAAATATTATTTTTTAATTTCGTACAACAGAAATTTATTCAAGATTCATATATAATTTGAATTGAGAGGTAACAATTTTTAAAAACGAAAATTTAGCGCCTATTATTGATATCAAATCTTTTATATATTTAATACGTATCATTCAAAGTAGTATTGTCTGTAGGATTTTAACTTAGCGACAAATATACATATCACTTAGGTTTTATTTTTTTTTAATTAAAGATACTATCATGTGATGTTACAAATCAGTCTAATTTTAATTTTAATTTGGTATACCAGCCTTTTCGATATATACAGTTTGCATCCTTTTTTACTCTTTTTTTTAAATAGTTCTTTATAAGTGTTTTGTAGTGCTAATATAATAGTATTAATGTATGTTATTTAAATTGCAATATAAAAATACATATTATCATATGTAAATTAATAGACGCATTATTATTTGGAATTTAGATTTCTTTTTTAATAATAAATTTTTTTTCGCAGAACATGTACTTACAGCGCTTTTTCACCTTTTCTTAAAAAGATAAATTTATTTATACTGATATCATATATTTTGTAGTGTTCAACATCTTCTTATGAATAAACAATATATGAATTAATTATTTAGTACACATTTCCTCTCAGAAGAATACGCATTCTTAATGCCTTTCTACCTTTTTTAAATAAGTTTTGTACTGATAAATTTTCTATTATAATAATAATAGTAGATAATAGTAGAATAAATCTAAATTCGGAAGCTGAAACAACTTAGAAATGAAATAAGTGTCTGGAAACAAAATTATTATTTTCAAATTAAATACATCATTATTTAATATATCTAGTTCATTAAGATTCTATAAATTTATCTATGTCTTTCATAATCAAAATTAGACCATATTTAAAATTTTATAATGTAATTTTCCCTTAATATTGGGTTGGGGGAAAAGTTCTGCGATACTTTGTTAGCTCAAAATTATCTAGACACGGTAGTGTCTCAGCGCTAAGTCAAGCACAGCGACACTATCGTGCTTCCTTTACGCGAGCCGGCGAATTGTGAAGAAGCGAGATTATATAATCTCAATAATGTGGGATTTACAATAGAAGTCGTAGCAGTCATAGGATCTTAAGTCGTAAAAAACTGACCAATCACAATTGATTATTCTTCTCATATTCGACTGTGATTGGTTAATTTTCTACGACTTCAAGCCTCTATGACTTCCGCTGTTGTAGACCCCGCATATGGGCTGAATCGATCAAGTTCTAAGTGTGCTCAATCGATTGCATCCGCTTGGAATATATGATGAAAATGTTTTTATTTTTTCTCTATGTATCCTACGAGCAGAGATATTGCGATGCAAAGTTCGGATCAGTAACTATTCAGATCATCAGATTCAGATACGTCGTTATAATTATCATCGATCAGATCCCAGAATACACGTTGCATCGTCTAGCACTAGATGGCTTAGAAGCGCTGATCGGAGACCTGCACATTCGAGTTATGACGTTTAGAGGCTCGTGCGCGGTGCGGGGCGCTTGTTGTAACACCTTTGTCACCTAAAATTTTGTGATTGGTGATGGAAATTATATGCTGGTAATTGCTAAACTAGAAAATGATAATAAAAAGCGATCTCGATCTTCATTTGTTCATAACTTAATATTTAACAAAAAGAGATCGAACAGAAACGAAATTATACACTATATTTGTTAATTAAGCCAGAATGACAAAGTGATTTATTCGATCTAGATCTTCATCTGTTTATAACTTAACCCTAGATTCAACGTATCCTATGCGATTTTTTATATTGCTGTAATTTTTTTATAATTTGAAGACCCAGATTGTGGCTGAAAAAAACTTTGATTGTCCATAAATATGGTAAACCTACAAGGATATTTTTTTGTGATATTTTCAATGTGAGAATATACGAAAGAGGATACTTGAGACACGTCTGCCTAGCTGACCCCCACACTTAACTAAATCTTAATGAAAAAATTATGAAATAATGTGCTATTCATATCCGCAAACAAAAAATTTTCGTGGGGAGCTGAGTAGGTAGTCAGTCAGCCCCTCCCCCCCTCGTTAAAAACAATCGATTTGAAAAATCAAATACACAGGACTTGCGCTATTTGTGCGCTACTACTTTCAAGTTATTTATATACGCTTATTTTCAATTTTTATGCTGCAACCCTTAATTGTGAAGGGTTGCAGCGCAAAAATCAAAAATGCTTGGAAATAGTAGTGCATAAATCAAAGAATTATTTTGCATAGTCGGGTATTTTTTTGCAATTTTAAACGACTTAGGGAATGGCTGTTCGCCAAGAGGGAAGTGCCTCAAGGATTGCAAAAATCGAAAATACTTAAAAGTAGCGTATAAATAGTGCATAAATCCTGTGTATTTGATTTTTCAAATCGATTGTTTTTAATGGTGGGGAGCTGACTAGACTGCCTAGCCCCCCCCCCCCACAAAAATTGTTTTTTTGCTGAACGGAACGGCGCAAAATTTTTTGTTTGCAGATATGAATAGCGCATAAATAGCGCATTATTTCATAATTTTTTCATTAAGATTTGGTTAAGTGGGAGAATCAATTAGGCAAACGTACTTGGGACCCACACCAGCTTGTAAGTTTCGGCGTTTTAGGTATCTCTTTACTTTTTATTAAATATATGTTTACAAGTTTCGGAGAATATAAAAGTAAGTAATACAGAAATAATTACGGAATTAAAAAGAATTATTTCAATATAATAAATAATAGAAATTTTATAATCTCTTCGTCACTCTTTGGAAATCACTCGGCCAGGGCGAATGTCTGCTTTAGAGCGAGTATTGCATCATTTTCTAAACTAAATTCTAGAAAACTTAATGATATATACCATAATATTTACACTCCTTATACAATCCTTTATCTACCATTTTATATTGTTTAAATAATAAAATTTTATTTATTAATTGTAAACTTATAATATAAGGATTTTTCAAAAATATCGATAGTATTTAAATAATTATACTTTTTTGGGCGATTCTTATCGTACTACCTTTTTTTTTGTTATTCCAAAGAGTCAATTAAAATAATCTTACAAGTTTTTGCTTGAACATTGAATTTAAAAATTTGAAAATTTTTTATCCAAAGTAGTCATTTTTTGCGAATTTTTCCAATAAATTTTTTTTAAAAGATTGTAATTAATTAAAAATAAAATATTATTTATTCGATTCATATTTATCTGTCTTTGTCTGACTTCGAGGTATAAATTTCATATGTTTTGAGCTAAAAAATACGTATTCAATCCAGAGATATAACGTGACAAGTTGCAGGTTTCACAAGTCCTAGTATCTAGATAGTATTATCAGGAAGGTAACTAAAAGTAACAATGTCATACTAAGGTTAAATTTAATAAAAGGAGATCGGATAGAAACGAAATTATATACTAATAATTGTTAATTAAGCTAGGAAATGATAATTAAAAGTGATTTATATCTATTTGTTTATAATTAATATTTAACAAAATGAGACCAAATGAAAACGAAATTATATGTCGATATTTGTTAATTAAACTATTAGGTATACAACTTTGCTTCCGCCGTTTTCCTATAGATGGCTTTAGTGATAAGTAGTGGTCGAAATAAATAGATCATAGACGTCATACAATAAACTTGGGCATCTGTCAACATAACCCCATAGAAACATTAGTCGATTTGTGTCTGCATCATAAAGTTATTCTCGAAAATGTCAGTTTACGAGCCAAATTCTCGTCAT
>Ga0157363_1003192_pt1 | contig 14724 bp, 13 predicted proteins | sample AttsexASBM1_FD_111477 | JGI IMG/M metagenome (GOLD analysis project Ga0157363, IMG submission 111477) | Fungus gardens microbial communities from leaf cutter ant in Ribeirão Preto, State of São Paulo, Brazil - Atta sexdens ASBM1 | ecosystem: Host-associated > Fungi > Mycelium > Unclassified ...
CGCTTTCGTGCTGGAAATTTCGATGTGAAAGATGAACCTCGCTCCGGTCGACCAATCACTGAAAAGTCCGATGAAATCATGATAAAAGTCGAGCGTGATAAGCATGTGAGCACTGTGGAGATTACCAGGGAACTAGACATCGATCACAAAACAGTTTTAAATCATTTACACAAAGCTGGATACAAAAAGAAGCTCAATGTTTGGTTCTTCAAGAGTTGAGTGTTAGGAACATGATGGACCGAATTAACATTTGTGATACGCTACTGAAACGGAATGAAATTGAGCCATTTCTGAAGAGAATAACTGGTGATAAAAATGGATTACCTACGACAATCCAACTAGAAAAAAATCGTGAATAAAGAAAGGAGAGAAAGCGCAAGCAATCCCTGGATTGACGAGGAAGAAGGTGATGTTGTGTGGTGGGACTGGAAGGGAATCATTCACTATGAGCTGTTATCGTATCCAATCAAACAATTAATTCCGAATTCTACTGTGAACAACTGCAGAGATTACAACAAGCAATTGAGAAGAAGAAGCCAGAATTAATCAATAGGAGAGATGTCGTCTTCCATCACGACAACGCTCGATTACACACATCTTTGATGACTCGACAAAAATTGCGAGAGCTTGGCTGGGAAGTTTTAATGCATCCACTGTATAATCCTGACATAGCACCCTCAGACTATCATTTGTTTAGGTCTCTGCAGAACTCTCTTAATGGTGTAAAGCTAGCTTCAAAAGAGGCCTGTGAAAATCACTTGAAGCAGTTTTTCGATTAGAAACCACAGAAGTTCTATTGCGATGGAATTATGGCTCTGCCCCAAAAATGGCAAAATATTATAGAAAATAATGGAGCATATTTGGTTTAAATAAATTGATTTCAATACTCTAAGAAAAACTTTAATTTTATTAAAAAAACTTTAATTTAAAAATTAAACTAAAAAATCGCCACGAACTTTTTCTCATACCCAATATTACTTCAGCCGGGAATCGAATTCTGAGATCCGGGTAATATTTTTCGCAATAAGAATTAATTATTTACAGATTTTAATATGCTAATCAACATTATTAAAATCATTTCGAAAATGCGAATTGCATTAAATGTTTGTAAAATTGCTAGTCAATTTAACTCGTGATAATACTGCGATAGTTTAGTAGAATTAGCGTTTTCAAAGATCGAAAAATCATTTTGGCGCGCATTTCTGAGAACTACATACGTAGTATATAAATTCACGCAAGTTAAAATTATATATCTCAGTCAAAAAAACTAATTTTTAATAATATAAGACAAATGGCGAAGCGTGACACGCGCTTTCTTATTCGCTAACTTGAATACTTTTTGAATCGTACTACCGAATAATTATTATATTATTAATTGATTTTTAATCTTACTGGGAAAGGGGAAAGAAATTAAAACATATTTTAAAAAAATCTCTCACTTTATTTTTTTCAAATTGATACAATTCTTTTTGACATTGCGACAATCAGTTGTATATTTTAAATACATTCTGCAACGCATTCTTAGCATATTTTCCACATCGCATATTATTAGTAATATCTAGATTATTCAAAGATTCTATATCTTCGTAATCAACATCAAGATTTCAATGATCACATCGTCCCTATCGAGTATCAGTCAACCATTCGCATTTTTGACTTCCTTTAGTATATGAAAACTTTATTGTCATTCTCTTCCGCACCGATTATAGCCATTATAATCAGACGTTTCGCATGTTGTATCATTTCGTCTTCCCATTGCAATCCATGGTGATAAGTACTCAACCAGGAAGCACAAGACTTTTCGGATCTTCTCAAGATATCTCCATGGCATGGGGCATATAAAAATATAATGAGAAAGAATAACTCCATTTCTCAGCATCGCTACTTCCTTCACAACAAATCTCCTTCAACGACAAATCCTTGTAGATCCACAAACGTTGGTATGGCCTGCAATCGCACTCACGAGCGTGGTGCAACTTCGTCGCGCGTTCGCAGCTAATTCTTTCTCGACTCGGCAGAATTCCTGTCTTTATAACGGAAATGCGACAAAAAACGTGTCGACACATGGTCTCTCCTGCGGGCCCTGCGAGATCTCGCAAACGATAGTTGGGCGCCAGGCACGAGTGAGTGTGTTCTTTATTGAAATTAATCGGGAGATTTTCTACGTGATTTTCTACAGAACTGCGAACGTCGACGGCTCAGCCTTGGAAATGGCAGAGGGGGGTGGTTCGTGGTCGAGGATAGAGGACCGTGGGAAGGAGCGAATAGACGGCAATAAATCAGATAATTATTAATAAGAAGAAATAACAAATATATTTGGTCAGGCTCCGACTTTCATTGGTATTCGTTGACAAGGTCACGTCACAATATGCGATCACAATGCGCTACTATAGTCTCGCACATGCCCCCTCTCTACGCGGGGCGTATCAATTGCGCTAACTCTTGACGGCACGAACTCATGCCACGTAAGAATACTCTTCGCATATGATAACCGAAATACGAGATAGTTGCGGTCTCTCCACGAACACGACGTGACCTCGTACTCATCCGCGGGGCTTCAATTGAATTTTACAAAATGCCGCAGATAGACAGAGAACATACAGACATCACGATACAAAATTCCGATACAAGGCCAATCGGTACGCGACAAGACTCCACGAAATGACCAGGCTGTGGCTAAGGCGGATGTGGAAAGTAACTCTCCCGAAAATCTTACAAGTCGCGGGAAACGATATGTTCAGATACAAATACCGCACAAAACTCAACGCACAACCTCTCGCACACGACAACGATAATTACGCGCGCCTCCCGGACACGGAAATTGACGACCTTACAAACTTCTTACGTTTGTCCCGATAGTTCTCTCGTCAGGCTCTCTGTCCACTCGCTACCCCGGGCACTCATAGCGTCCTGCGTCCTTCGGCTGTGTTCCTCGCTCGCTCGCCGTAGTACAAGTGTCGGGTGTTGATCGTTCCGGATCACACAGTGATCACTATCACCACGAGGGGGTCTTATCGTGCCTAAGTGATGCGAGGTCCCGCAAGCTCCGCGAATCGTGTGAGCCATATCAACTATGTTGTCCTAGCGCGCGGAATTCGACTGGGCCGCCGCGTTTCCTTCGGCCGCCTCAGAAGCCCTCCCGGATCTCAGATTCGCGGGAGACTCGCCTTTCGGTGTCGGCGTCCCCATAGTCATTGTCTCCGCTTCCGACCTTGGGCGCCGACCTTTCCTCAGAGGGCTCCGCGAGCTCCATCGTGAAGTCTTTCGCCGATACTTAGTCATATAGTGGCTATCCCCGGCCACTGTCCTCGCGGCCCATGTGCCTGTAATGTGTGACGATAAAACATGTCTCGAATTAAAGCAAAGACATCGAAATGCGAAGCGATATCATCTGCATGCTATCCATCTTGTAGGACGCTTTGCTGGACGTCTCGGCCAATCCTCCATCATTCCTCTTCCGATTCTCGGTCCCAGCCATCTTTTCTCTTCCTCTATATTCGGAGAGACGACGCAAAATTCCCAAGGTCACAAGGAGGTCGCCAATTATCCTGCAAAACTCGCGGTACGACAATGCATGAAAAGAAAAGATAAATCCGCCGCAGAAAATCTGCGGGACACGCAAATAGAACGAAACAAACGCGAAATCGATGAAATAACGTATAAGAATGTGCAAATACGTCCACTTTCTAAAAAGTGGAAGGATTCAGGGAGCCAGAGTTGCACTGTTCGATCGGGTCTTCCGACCCCTGTGACGGACGGAAAATGTACGTCTCAGACCACACGAACGATTTTTTGATTGTGTTCGATCAAAAAAAAATCTTGATTTTTATCTCTTATATTGAAAAGATATGAGAGAATATTACTCTTTCGCGAAAACGATAATTTAAATAATCTTACGTACTATGTTGGACATGGAGCTGTATTCGATCACGCAGTTGTGTATGAGGCAATAGACAGTTTGTATTCGCGGGTATATTCTCTTTAAATTCAAATTCTAATAGTACATTCACTATGCCACTCTTGACTCATTTTGTCGAAAACAGTCAATGGTTACTAGAGTAAAACCTATCAAAAAGCGATTTAATTGGAATGATGATTCATTTCTTTCACGAGGGATTTGCTAATAAGACGTACGGAAACGTAAATACACATTATACAAAATAGCGGCTCTGCGTTTGTCAAAGTCTAGATTTAGATCATCGTACGGATAAAATTCAGAATTTAGATAAAGTTTCACATTGGTTAATTTACAGGTGTCGAAGTAAATTTTATATGCTGTTATGATATTTTTTATAAGTCTATAGACCAAAGATAATATCGTTTTTCCAGCTGAGTCGCAGTTTTGATGGTCCAGAAATACTTCGTTGTATTCGGCAATAGAGAATATTCATATATTCCAAGAACGGAAATTTATATTTAAATATAATATCGTCCACTTTTCCAAGGCTCGTAGCTCGTATGGATAGTTTATTAACTTCATTCAATGCAACGTGAGGCATTCGCCACTATACTTTGAATAATTCAAGTGCAGCTCTGTCACTGGATCTCTCACTATGTAATTATTACCATTGTATCAACGTGCTGAGCGGCATACAAAAATTAAAATATCCGTCGTCTGGCATTAGACTTTTCGTGGTATCACTAGAGTCGAGAAATCCCGCATTATGCAAGCTGTATGTAATTTCATTAAAAAATAACCCTTCATAAGACTAGTTATTCTAACGTTTCTGCTATGGTCGATCTCTATACCATTGAATTCACATCGAATTTCATCGAACATGAACGCTATGCAATTACATCTAAACTTTGGTCGGTTTTGTACATTTTCTTCCTTTGAAGTCAATCTTCGACGTAGAGAATGCTTTTACATGGTAACATGTATAAATCCTGCTGTTGTATGGGTATCCTTATTTCGTTGCTATGTCCAAACGTCGTGTTGACGTACGGATTGTATGTGTGAAATTCGAACTTGATGATGCGATCATCAAAGATTGGTTCGCCTCCAATATTCAAGATATCAGCCATTTGATAGTCCAAATATCTATCTCCAAGATATTTCGTACGACAAAGCCCAATGATTGTAAACATTTCTATTTCGTTTTATATGCAAAAGAAAAAGTGTTTATTATGAAATATTATTACAACGCATGCGCAAGAAGAAGAAAACGTGGTACAAGAATGCGAGAGACATACATTGCATTGAAAAACTAAATCGCATACCCGCGACTGTGCAACAAGATCAAAACTATACGAAGCGCTATCATACTGACACCCTTTCTCGCTGAGATCAGTTCAATCCTAACGGATTCTCAAGCTATCAGTTAACTCTAGAAACCACTCCTTAGCCAATGACTTAGTGAATAAATCCGCCAGCATCCTTTCTGAGGGACAGTATTGCATGTGCAATATCTTCTTCTCTTGTAGGTCCTGAATGGTAGCAAACGTCAATGTGTATAGTATGATCCCCACACTTGTTTGACTCAATTAATTGAATACATTCTTGATTATCTTTATTGATGGTAGATGGTTCTTCTGCAGGGAAATTCATGTCTTTCAATAGCTGCCTTAGCCAGAGTAACTCTTTACTTGCATGCAGCAATATACTCCGCTTCTATGGATGAAGCTGCTACCGATGTCTATATCGTATCTCTCATCCCAACGCATTACGAGTCGCACATTAACATGGTTACGCACATTCTCCATGGTCTTGCTAAAAACTACGTTGTTTATTAATTTGAATAAGTTTTTCTCGAACTTTGATAAAGTTCTAAAATTTATATTGAGTTCGATGTACTCGAACTGAAGTCATGGAGATTGCATGAATTGCAGTATACGATGGATCTTTATAATGCAGAGACGTGACGAGTACATTGCTGCAGACTGCGAATGTAATGCTTTTTATCATACAATATCGCGAGCTTCTCCTCTCGCTTGCCGGTGGTTTCTCGCACATTGGACAACAGTAAATCGGAGTGCGTATTATGGACATGTTGTGGATACTCCAAGTCAACTTCGAGAACGTAAAATTCACCGTCGGTGAATCTAACACGACATTCATAACATCAAAATTGTCTACATCGTCGATCCAATGAAAATCGTATGGCAATAATTGACACATTGCCCAACTGCACAGATTGTTGATGTCATACATCAGGTACATCGATGGTTTCGATGGATCGTATGATTGTATCTACTTGTTGTTAGTCTGCACATACCTTTTTGAACATTGATTCAAATCGCCATGTATACCATGTTCAATGAATAGAACCATGTCAATGTCGATAAGAAGTTCGAAATTGAATATGTTTCAACCATGTAAAATCCGGTAATGTATAATAATACGCAGGATCGAGTTCACAACTCGTGATGCAACGATCTCGAAAATTCTCAAATATATCGGCCAACATCTGTTTTTAAGTAGAAGTCGCTATTCATCGAGGGTTTGAATGGAGAATTGCTGCCATATATTCACGGCGTACGCATAATCGCTTTACGGTACCACCTGTCAACGAACTCTAAAAAGATTCGCGTGATGATAACTCAGCTTCCTCCAACTTTTCGACGCAGTTAACATATTCATACGGAAATATACTTTTCATGTTAATAAATCGAAATTTTCTGCGGATTAGTTAAAAAATTCACGTTGCATTATTCGTAATTTATTTTTATCGAGATACGATGCCAATTTTTCTAAACTTGATAGGAGAAATTTAAATGAATCAATAAAATGTAATGTTATACAAATTTTCTTTTGATCATTTTTATCTATAGTGCTATCGACATATTTCGTAAACGAAATGTATTTTTCTTTCATTATCGGTAATAAATCTACATGTCCTTTGTAAGCAGAGGTTATTTCTTGATGAAATGTGCGTCATATCCCGATAAATTATGAAAAACTATAGAAATACAATGTGAATCTTTGCAATTTGAATGCGCGGAAACTCTATATCGCCTAGTGAGATGGCAATGATTGCGTACCTGTATGTCATCTTTTGCGAACATCTTCTCACATACATGACAGTGCGTAGCGCTATTAAATTTTATCCAATCGTCTCTCATAAAATATACCATGGAAACGTTAGCGGATAAGATAATTTTGACATTATATGCTTTTTAGTTCCTCGGCGAATCATGCTATGCAGTCGTTATCGCGACAAAACCGATATTTCGACAGCGAGTCATCGTACGAGCAATGAACATAATACGCTACATTAAAAACCTGATGATGTTGGTACATGCTTAATGTTTCCATATCTTCCTTTCCAGATCGGCATGTGCAACAAATGAGACGCGTTCCTTTCTGCGGTAGTTGCTGAAGCTCAACCACTTGTTGTCCTCACTGGGCAGCTGGATCGCGCAGTTGTTTCTACAGTCTATTGCGTGGATCTTCAATTTCGTGCTTGTATAAAAATAGTGTAGGCATCTGGAAAATAATACAAATTTTTATCATGATTTAAAAAAAAATATTGCTGAAAATATTTATTATTTTTTTTCTTTTTTAAATGTATACGAACCTATCACAGAAATATATTCTATTCTTCGTTGCTGTCATTTACGATCTCACAAAGCGAGATAAATTCTTGATACATGCTTTGTATTATTGTTGTATGGATCCTGTACGTACAAGAGATTGACGTGTTTGCCTCTCTTTCGGTCGGTGAGCAGTAATAGAAAAAAATTTTTTTTGATCCACGATGAGATAAACCTTGATGGAGATATCGTTGAGACTTTCAAATCTTTTAAATTGACTCAACGTCATTGGAAACTAGATGCCTATGAGATTTAGCATTGTAAAATAATGCGGATATTATGACTCTCGCATCCGTATGCTTTTTAACTGGGCGTAGAGTAGCAACCACTGACCAGGCAAAACATGCATTGTCCATGGATCGCACGTTTACCACCATTCTCTTCATTTTAATTTCTCGCGGGAGTTCAATGCGACATCTCACGTGCAACGGATTGTACTTGTTTACGTTTATAATTAAATTCAGGATACGCGACAGCGTCCACCCGCAATCATGTTTCTGGAATTCTTCCAGCGATGTCAGGACTCGATCACGCGCGACGCGTATCATTTTTGCAAATCAGACGAACAAAAGAATTCATAGTTTCTTGTGCTCACACTTTTATTCACATGTTTATCACCCGATACAAATTCACCATTAAACACTGTGTTTATCTTAATATTATCATGTTTCCGAATAACACTTTGCACACGTTCCAGCAGTATCTCTCTAGCATCTTCGAGGAATTGGCGAGGTTCGGTGTGACCAGAATTTATTAAGGCATCAATATACGGCTTTCGAACGCTATATCAATCTCGCGCCATCGAAGTCCCGCGCTATACCCGGCACTCACTTGCACAAAACATTCGCGCACAGTATCTTTCAAATTTTTGAGTCTCACGAGCGATCAACGATTGTTTAACAACAATCGATAATCGCGAACGTTTAGCACGACTCTGTTCCTTCAGCGACTCCATGAAATTATCGCAACGCTATTGCCACACAAGAAACTCTTCTCGCGTATTTAACTGAGCGGTTTGCGCTATAAGATTACACTCCGTGATCCATATTAAAATATTTGATCCATATTAAAATGTACTGTTTTTCACAGTTACTAAAATATAATTTTCACACATTTACTAAAAAATATAATTTTTGCACAATTGCGTTAAATGTCTTTCACATTATGCAAATAAGGCATAGATTGCATGGCAATATTTGATACAGCGGCTCTCGGCATTCCCTACATACATACCGTCAATATATATATATATATATTGACTAATAACATGTTGGCGAACAGCATGAAGACGTAAAAGTAAATCATGCAATCTTCTGATGCACAATGAGCAAAACTTATTATGATCTAAAGAAGTTTGAAGTATATAAATAATAAAAGTATATGACGCACATCCTTTTTGTTCCATCCAAAGTATTGATTCAGCTGGCGTTATCAAATGACTTGTTACTTCAGCATGACTGTCACTGTCACTGTCACTTTCATAATTATGAAGTTCGCGATACCATAATCTGATTCTAATTCTGATTCTGATTCTGATTCTTCTTTATCAATTATAAATTCATCTTCTAAATCTTCTAAATCAATTTCTAATTCTTCTTGAGCTTCATGTTTTACTTCTACTGCATCTTCCATCTTGAATAAAACTCGAAGAAAAAAATTTTGTAAAAATCGAAAATTCGCGTATGAATTCCCTTAAACCTTTCAGTTTCACTACTGACAACATATATACTGATCTCTCCATTTTTATATGCTACTGAGGGTAGGAATTTTTATGAACATTTTTTTTCCATTATCGAATTTTTTTATTTTTGTATCCCTCTAGATTCATAGTATAGTCTAATGACTCCTACATCGTAACTAAGATATGTAAATTTCACATTTTTGACAAAAGACTAGATGGAAATGGGATAATGGTACATTATTTTCATGAAGACATAATTTATAATCTTTGTGGCGTCGATCTCTTAGATAAAAAAAAAGATTCGATATCATTAAAGTGTATTCTTAGTACATGTGTCATTGTGCATTAGATTTAATGAGTTATTAAACAGACAGTTAAAAAAACTTACATATTTTTTAAGATAAGTAAAATTCTAGATTGGATATATTGGATATATTGCTTAAAATTCATTTTTGAAAAAAGATAATGGGAACAGTCAGACTTTATTGTCGATACCCTTAAATAAAAGAGATTCAATATCGTTAGAGTGCATTCGTATGATGTGTCAATTTGATATCCTTCGATCACTGCGACCACTTCGCTACTGTTTTTCAAAGTATAATGAATATAAAAAAAAATCTCCTCCATTTTAGAGTGTATAAAAAAAATGTGGAAGGGAATACTGTTTAAAAGAAGACCTCCAGGTAACGCAGTCGTTTGGAGAGTTTCAACAGAGTTCAGACAGCTATCGCTAATTATAAATTCTCCGAAAAAATAAAATATCTCAAGTCATGAATTATTGTGTTCCAATTCAACTGGATGAGGCGGGCAAGAGACAGTAAGTTCATTTAATTTTATAAAATATTTTGCTTATACGTACGTTATATATTTTTGTCAGATTTATTTACATGTTTTCTTTTTTTTCAAAGCGCATTTTCTCAAACATCGTCTAGTACATCTTCAAAACCTCGCTACATGCTTCGTATCTTGATGAGGAAATATGCATTGACATCAACAGCGTACAAATTTTTGGACATTGGGATCGTTGTAGGATTTATATCTCATGTACAAATTGCGATTAATGTGATAATCGAGGCAATTGTATGTTTACCTCATGCTACGTGGAAGACGTTCATCGAGAGACGTATAGATATCGAGCTTAATATAATCAACAGTCCTATTATCATCATCATCATCATCATCATCATCATCATCATCATCATCATCATCATCATCATTACCGATTCAAGATCTAAATGTGGAACTTGTTAAAATACATGATATGAATAATGTGAAGTTGACATTAAATGGCACATGTTTGTACATGAAACCAACAACTGTGCATTTCTTATTTGAGTTTGACAATGTGTATTCTATGAACTGAGTCAACAGACGCACAATGTTAATAAGAAATTCGAATATTTTGTGTCATTTTTAAGACAAAATTATATTACTAATAAAAGCGATGTTGCAAACATTTTGTACAAAATTTATGATAAAAATTCTATTATAGAATGTGAACTAATAGTCTATGGTTTAGATTATATTGTACATACTGCATTACATGATAAATAAATGTATATAATATGTTAAAATATATATTCTTTTCTTCTAAAATTATTTTATCCTTTGTATCTTTGCCACTTCTTCTTCATATCTTCGTAGTAGTATTGAATTAGTCAATAAGAAAACGCGCTTGGCCATTTGTATTACATTGATAAAAAAGAATATATATATACATATATTATAATTAGTGTTACTAGGTTATATTATTAAAAATTCATAAAAATATTATCATAATTAATTTCTAAGTCATATCATTAAAAATCGTAAATACCATATCTATTTAATAAAATCGTGTGCAAAAGAAGAAAAAAAAGAGAGAGCAACGGGAGAAAGAGAGAGCGCAAATAAATATAGGACTGCAACGGGTGGAAGAGAGAAAACTGCATTCTACAATGGATAGGAGAGAGAGAAGGAACAAACCCCCTCTGCCTTTCTAAACAAACCTGATGACATACTTCCCCCTCCCTCGAACCCAGCTTCTGTGACTTCGCTCTCCCCACTTGCGCGACACTAGAGCTAGTTGCTATGTCCGTGGATTAGAATGCCTATAGTTATCCTATTATTGTCTAATACCGATCGATAATCACGGACGTTTAATACCTTATTCCTCTAGCGATTCGATGAAATCGTTGCATCATTGTTTCTACGCAAGAAATTCTTCTCGCGTATTTAACTGAGTTACTTGTTCCACCAGATTACGTTTCGTTTGCTCCATATTATCCTTTCTTTGCACAGTCTTTTCATTAAAAAAGTTTTGAGAAAATGTATTTTTTTAGTCTGTTTTTATATCTTTGACAAAATTTTCACAACACCTTGTATCACTGTGTGCAAATGGGACATATGTTACATGGCATTATTTGATAAAGAAAGTATTCCGAACAAGAATAATCTTTGAGAATTACACATATGTCGATATCATGTTTTCGAACAGCACGAAGATTTGAAAATTGATCGTTTGAAATGAGCAGTATTTTTCATCAGTGTAGTAGAACTTAATGCAACACATCTTCTTCACAAGACATAAGATGTTTACTCGATTTAAATTTCGATATATTATTTCAATTGTATCATCATCGTTCTTCATGTCACTGCCGAAATACGAATCATTTGACAGAGCATGATCTTCATCAGACATTTCTTGATCAGATATTTCTTCATGTTGATCATTTATTTCTTCTTTCATCACTTCATTCTCATGAGGTGCAAAATTCATTTTTCCATTAAACATACACAAATATATAACGTTGAAGAAACTCTATTGACTGTATCTGCATGAGTATATCTTTTCGTTTTTATATATTATAGTTGCCGCATCATTTCTTTAATACGCTGCGTGTTTTTAACGTTTGAACGTTTTCGAAAGGCGATTTTATTGCAATCGCAGCGATACGCTAAAAATTCTTATTTGAAAAGAATTTGGGAACAGATGTACATTATTGTTGGTGTAATAAATAAAAGATTCGATTAAAAAGGTTTGATATGATCTTAGATAAACAAGGTTCAATATGATCACAATGTATTCTTATAATACGTGTTACTCCAATGAATCAGTCACGTTGTTTCCACTGCAACCACCGAAAAGAACCATAAAAGAAACCATAGAAGAAACATCTGTGAGGATATTATATAATAAATCGTTTTTAAAGATATTATATAATAAATCGTTAATTGAGAGTTGTGAGTTTCCGTTACTCTCTGTGTAAAAAAATGGATAAACAATATTGTTCGTCGCTGATGCATTTGATTCGTGGTAGAGAACTTAGATTACGCACTTACTCGCAATACTAATACATGATGCTGCAAACTTAGAACGAATCAATTTAATTTAACAATTTATGGCACTTACTACGCGAGAATCTCATATCCTTTCAATCATATCGCAACTGTTCTTCTAGAAGAAAGTATCTAAAAAAAAAAAAATTCCCACTTTGGGATATGTAAAAAAATATGGAAGGGATCACTATTTAAAACAAGAACTAAAACAAGAACTTAGATAACATTATTGCATCAGTCTCTCAGACGGATTTGACGAACAACTATCGCTAAATTCTCCGAGAAAAAAATCTCAAGCTATGAACTATGACGTTCCAATTCAACAGACTGAAACACGCGGAGGACAGTAAGTTTATGTTCAATTACATAATAAATTTTGTGCACACATTTTATATATTATATATTTTCTACGTATCACTTATTTTCTATTTCTTTTACAGTGTATCTGCTCATTCGAAATCTCGCTACACGCCTTACATCTTGGGAAGGAGATATTCATTAACGCCTGCGGTTTATAAGTATTAGACATAGGAATCAGCATAGGACTTGTATCCCATGTGGAAATTGGTGGATACTTGAAATAACCAGATAATCCTACTTCACGCAACATGGAGGCATTCATTGACGGACGCGAGGATAGGATGGATGAGCAGGTTCTGCGATTTGTAATTAGGCCATCATCCCTAACCATTCAAGGTCTGAATGTGGGATTTTGTAAACTGTATGGTACATACAAAGTAAAATTATCATTATGCGGTAAATGTTTGTATGAATGTTTGGATGATATCTATTTTGCTATCAATTTTGCTTTTTATGCTTGATCTCAAACATTGTGTTGAGTATGTATATTTAAGACTATCTCAGAATATGTATAACACGAGTAAAAAATTTAAACATTTTATTTCATATTTACATCAAGAATGTATTACTAGTAAACGCGATGCTGTAAATATGTTGCACAATATTTGTGATAAAATTTCCCTTATAGAATGTGAATTGGTAGCATATGCTTTGGATCAAATTGTATACCATATGTTACACAAACAAAACAAAAGGTGAATATTAAAAATGAATAAATATAGGTAAATATGGGTAATATTTCTCTTGAACATAGAACTCTATGTTCAAAATTATTTGTTCCTTTGTCCCTATACCATTCCTTCGTCATATTCCGTCATATTAGTTAAATAAGGCGCTCATTACAATTAAAAAATTATTATATTTAGATCATCTTATTTATCATATTAATCATATTATTTAAAAATCATTAAATGAATACCCATTTTAAAAAAAAAAAAAAAGACAACGAGGGGGAGAATACAACGGGAAAAGAAGAGACAGCGCGAATTATATGATAGATATAGAACTGCAACGAGAGGAAACGAGGGAGCATGAGGAAGATGGTAGATAGGTATAAGACTGGAGAAAGGGCGCGGAGAATGCGCGAATAATATGGTTGGTATGGGACAATGAGAGGAAGAAAGAGAGCATGAGTAAATATAAGGCCGCAACGACTTGGAGGGAGAGAACCTTATAATGGGTGAAAGAGAGAGAATAACATGTCCTGTCTCCCTCTCCCTCGCCCAGTGATGTCAGATTCCTTCCCTCAAACGTCATGTTTAACAACATACTTCTCCCCATCCTCGGATCCTCTCACCCCACACATATACACACACAACACACACGCGCGCGCACCGTGTATACGTACGTATACGCACTAACATAGAGTGATCCAGAACCGACCTAGTATATCTATAACAATTATCCTGGTCTCCTCTATTATGAGAATTTATTCCCCAGAGCATGTACCTCCAGAGGAAATTAGATGCAGTAGGATTTACAGCATGGATGAAAAGCGGAGAGATTCTCATCTTCACTTGAAAATTTATTTATAAGCACTACACACTATATAGAATGCAAGATATGAACCTTTCGCATACCTCACTAAGCAGCAACCAAAGTATTCTATATTCTATATTACTGAAAATAATTGCACATTCACGGAAAAAAACATGGTCACGGATGAATGAACAGCATTCGAGATCGAGCAACAGTCAACAAAACAGAATATCTTTTTTACAATAACAATTAATTATATATATGTACACACACACACACACACACACACACACACACACACACACACACACACACACACACACACACACACACACACACACACACACACACAA
>Ga0157363_1003193_pt1 | contig 14724 bp, 11 predicted proteins | sample AttsexASBM1_FD_111477 | JGI IMG/M metagenome (GOLD analysis project Ga0157363, IMG submission 111477) | Fungus gardens microbial communities from leaf cutter ant in Ribeirão Preto, State of São Paulo, Brazil - Atta sexdens ASBM1 | ecosystem: Host-associated > Fungi > Mycelium > Unclassified ...
GATGTGTAAAAAAAAAAAATACATTTTTTTTCTATTATATATCAAAAAAAAATAATATTTATTTTTTTAATACACATTATATATATATATATATATATATATATATATATATATACCTCATCAGAGCAATTAATATTATTTCAGCTAATAAAAATAATATTTTACAGTATTATTAAAAACAAGTATTATTAAAAACAATTATCATAGATATCATCATTTGTACATTACTACTATATTTAACATTAATTATATTTTTTTTATGTGTTCCGCTTCTTTCACAACATCTTTGAACAGATATGTTACAACTATACATCCATTAGCATTACAGGTGTTCATTAGCATTATAGTTCCCGTATAATCATTCAGAAATGAAGTATGGTAAATGCAGGTTCGGATGGGTGATAGCGCATGGGTGCATCATAAAATTAGTTCTCGAATTCATAAAATAAATTTTTTTTATTATAATTTTGTCGCGTATCCTCTGAAATATGATGCTAATCAATAATACTTATTTCCACAATAAAATTTTAATGAAATTTTAATGAATTTTCTCCATCACTATTACTATTAGTGATACTACTTGTCGAATTTACTTATTGCATTAGTGACACTAATAGTATATTTTTATGTTGATTAGATTAATTCAAGATTTTATTTCCAACTCAAAAATTAATCGAAATTGGAGCCAAAAATTCATCGAAATCAATAGAAATTTCGAAAATTTTCGACTTTTATTTTCGATATCGAAACGGCGTCTTTTCGAGAAATTATTTCTGACTTGAGTATTCATAGTCAGATTTTGTACTTAAGGTTTCCTTGAATTTATCTTTAGGTGCTCAGCAACCAATGAAATAATTCGTAGAGTATCTAAAGGAAGCCTTAAATTTAAGGAAGCCTTAAATATAAGGTCTTCCCAATCAAAAATGATAATGAAATCGACATCAAAGTCGATTCAACATCGATTCGATAAATTTGTTCGGAAAAGTCAGTTTGGACAAAAATGAAGTTATTGCGGACGTGACACATTCCATGGAAAAGAAGAATTTCAATTGGTTGATTCCTTCATGCACTATGAATTATGCAAGAATCTGTGCTGCGGCTAATAATAATAATGCTTAAAATAGGTTTTACATTAGTTGCAAGCTGATCGCAAGTTTGTTGCGACAGTCAATCTGAAACTCACATTTTGAAATCAACGCTTCATATTGGCATATCGTAACGAACTTGCGATCAGCTTGCAACTAATGTAGAACCGGCTTAATATCTCGTATCGCAGAGCAGAACATTTTTTTACCAAATTCTTTTATTTCATGCAAAAACGCACGAATAAGCCTAATTTTTTTGATTTTTGAGGTGATTGTGCTGAAGTGTATAATTATCAAATGTGGATTTCGATTTTTCCATTTCATCCCTTTGAACTTAGAAAAACTTCTGATTTTAGGAAAACCATTCTTAGGATATATATGAACCTGTTTATTATTATGAAATATGTCGAAATTAATTCCAATTGGAATTATTCTGTTTTCCCTAGAAGACACAATAAAAGTGTAAGGAATAATTGAATAATTCCGATCAGAATTCATTCCAAATATTTCCATAATAGGTACCTAATGCTCGTATTCATAGTCAGACCTTATATTTAAGGCTTCCTTAAGTTTATCTTTAGATACTCAGCAGCCAAAAATGAAATAATTCGTACAGTATTTGAAGATAAATTTAAGGAAACCTTAAATATAAGGCCTGACTATGAATACGGGAATAAGTTCTTCTCTGATTTGGCATGAATACAGCTATTATTTTCTCTTTTTATGTTGGTTCATCCATTGATATTATTATCATTATCAACATTACGCTTTCAATAATCATTATTTAAAGTAAAATGATTTGACAAGTCATTTGTTATTATATTGTTTGCAGTTTAATATTATTCCATTGTTATAGCAACATACATGTAAATATGCTCAGAATTAGAATCTTATTAGAAACATGCATATTTTGTAATGTGCCAAATATATTTTTTTTATAATACATTCTTGATTTCTTTATCTTCGCTACATATTTATTAAATTATGTTATGTAATATATTTTACGTTATTTGCACAATAATATAATTATTTTCCTTGCTAAATAACATTGTTATTAAATAATATTCCAGACAATCACATAGAATGTATAGCATCAATATTCTATTACGAAATATATTGTGTATTCATATTCCTGGTATTTAAAAAGTATAAAGATTAAAAAATTTCCTTAACACTTATATGTGCCGTCATTCAACTTGCACTATAACGACAAGGTATATTTTATTCTTCTAAAAAGAAATATTGACCAGCTCTTTTTTGTTCCAAATCCTGTAAAAGAAGTTGATTAAATTTGTGTCTCTTAAAATACAGGAAGATGTATTTTAAGTAATGCAATTTACTTTTTTTTTAATACGTGTATGCGCATATTTTTTAAATAAAAAATAAAAAGGAACTAATTATTAATTATTTGGATAATAAAATGCATAGAGAATATTCTTTAAAAATATATTTTATATTACTAATCAAATTGTAATTTATGTTATAATTATTAATGCTTTAGTATCAAAAATAAATAGGCAATAGAATATAAATTCTATTCTTAGAGAAATTTATATCAACTAAAGTTATACATACCTTTACCGATTGATTCTTATTGATTCTTGGTCTAAAATTGTTGGGATCTCTTCTGAAAGTGATACCCAATAATTCTAAAAATCTATTCATACCATTTAACAAAGATTGAGGACTATGAGCAGTGGTTGCTAAAGACGGTGTACCAGAAAATACTATCACGCGATCAGCTAAGTACGTAGCCATGATGAAATCATGTTCTACTACAAATCCTGTTTTCTTTGCGTGTAATATAAATCTGAAATATAAAAATTGCAATTTTTATAGTATTCATTTACTAGATAAAGAAAAAATTTTCAAGGAGGAAGGAAAAATATTAAACAGATCATGAGGAAAAGAGAAATGAAAAAAGAGATGCAAGAAAACTGAAAAACTAGGGATAAAGTGTTGAGAGAGAGAGAGGGGGAGAGAGAGAGAAAGAGAGAGAGAGGAAAGTAAATGAAACAAGGAGCACAGAGAAAAAGGAGATTTAAAAGGATAGTAGCATATAATAGTATACAGATGCGGATTGAGGAGCATTGTAAGAAATTATATATAAGGTTCGATTTGTATTGCCAATGTGCCGAATATTCCGGAACAATAAAAGAAATTTCACAAAATGTTCATATAGCAATAAAAGATTCAGAATAGTATACAATATCTCACAATATATTACAACAATCACTCACTCACGAGCAAAATACATCTCCACCAAGAGAGTCACGACAGAGATGCATTAACTCATAAGTAAGAATCTGGGAAAAAAACAAAGAGCACAACATTTCGCTTATATAATAAGCCTCCAGAATTGGGCTGCAGTGGATATGGAATTTCTGGGAAAATTACAATTTTACGGAATATATATAGTACATTTTCTAAATATGTAGCGACGTATGAATAGAATATTTCAATGTTGCTTTTACATTCTGTAAATATTTCGAAATACTTTTGAAATGTTATTTTGGGATTTTAGGAACATTTTATGAATCTTTCAGGAGTATTTAATGTTAATTGGGTAAGCTGTGAATACAATGATAATAGAATAAAGAGAAAAAATAAAAACAAAGAAAAAAGAATAAGGATAGAAAGATAAAATATTGTAAGTAAAATGGGCATAAGAGATAACGGACGGAAAAGTAGGAGAATTAAGAATGAAAAAATTTTGTACATCAAGTCTCTTCCTTGGCTATTGTATATGCTGAAGTGAAATAAATTATTTTTAATATTAATTTACTAATGCATTCATATCTTTCTAAAAAGAATATTTATTTATTACATACCTCTTGATGACTTTTGCAGCAACTAAACGTTGTTCGGAATCCAAATATGCGGATGGTTCATCAATTAAATAAACATCAGCTGGTTTTCCTAGACAAAGAGCTAATGCAACTCGTTGTAACTCTCCACCAGAAAGATTTTGCACTTCTTGATCCATAATGTCATCAATCTTCAAAGGCTTCATTACATCAGTTACAAATTGAGGATGCACATATGCATCTCGGATCTTCTCGTGTAATAGCTGCCTGACAATACCTTGAGATTTAGGACTTATCTTTTGTGGTTTATAACTGATGTGCAATTGAGGAATACTTTCTGCAAAATAGCAATTTCATTAATACAATTTATATCAAGCAGACTGTTAGAATTATTATATAAATAACATTTAAGAAAAAATTTGAATAAAAAAAAAGATCGTCACAAAGCATCATGTAAGTAAAGATTTATTTTATCCCATTTATTTAATCGAAAATGTCATAGATTTACACTGCTTTTTAAGTAGTCCTACTGCTAATGACAGATACTACATCTACTTTCACACATACAAACATACCTGATCCATCATCTGGAGGTAAGTTACCAGCCAGCATTCTAATAAACGTTGTTTTACCAGTTCCATTTTCTCCTAATAAAACGAGTATTTCCGAATCGGTAAATTGCCCTTTCTCAACATTCAACTTGAACGTTCCCATTGTTTTCGTCATAGCAGGATACTCGTAGTGATTCATGCGTTTCACTTCTTCCTCAGTTGCACTTTCTGCCACTTTAAATACGAGAGATTCTTCACGAAATCGTAAATTTTCCGTAGGAACAAACCCATCGAGGAAAATGTTTATCCCTTCTCTTACGGAAAAAGGCATGGTAACAACGCCATATGCCCCAGGAACTCCATATAGGCAACAAATAAAATCAGATAAATAGTCCAAAACCGATAAATCATGCTCCACAACTATTATGAACCTGATATATTAAACAAATAATTAATAAATTTATAAACTTAAATTTATAAATTAATAAATTTATATAAATATTAACAATTTAATAAAAATTAATCATCTTTTTACAAATATTTACTTGTCTGGATGAATAAGAGACCTAATAGTCACAGCAGCATTGAGACGCTGCTTGACATCTAGATAAGAAGAAGGTTCATCAAACATGAAAATATCTCCATTTTGGATGCATACCATTGCACAAGCAAACCGTTGAAGTTCACCACCAGAAAGTGCTTCGATACCTCGATCACGTATATGTAGCAAATCTGAGAAAAATATGTATCAATGAAAGTATAGAACAGAGATTATCAAAATTTTTCTATCAGTGTCTCAAATCAATCTTAACGAAAACAATGATGAAAAAAAAAAGATAAAAATTCGTATTTACCGAGCATTTCACAAATTTCCATCTGATTCTTGCATTCATCTTTTTTATCTAAAAGCTGTTGCACAGTACCTTTCACAGCTTTAGGAATTTGATCAACATATTGAGGTTTAATAAGAGCCTTCAAATCATCTTCCAAAATTTTTGTAAAATAATTTTGTAACTCGCTACCTCTAAAATGGCTCAAAATCTCTGTCCAGTCTGGTGGATCCTATTTGAATAAAAAAGTTTTTCATGCTATTGCTTTATTATCCATTTTAATAATAAGTGCACATACATGTGTGTATATATATATATATATATATATATATATATATATAGTATATACATACATATGTGTTATATGTATTATAGGAATCACATACAGAATATCTTCCCAAATTTGGTTTTTGTTTCCCAGCTAAAATTTTAAGGGCAGTCGATTTACCAATTCCATTAGTTCCTACGAGCCCTAAAACTTCACCAGGGCGTGGAATAGGAAGTCTGTGTAACTTAAATGAGTTCTTAGAATAACGATGCGTTGTTTCCTTCTCTAAATTACTAGGAAGATTAATAATGGATATCGCTTCAAACGGACATTTCTACAAGAAACAATCTTCTATCATTATCAATACTAAAAATTATTTATTATTAATATTTCAAGATAATAATTATACGTAAGTAATCTTGAGTACTTCTCTTTAATCATCATTCTAAATATCTCAAAGTTTAATAGAAAGAGTTATTCATTGCATCAAAAGTCTTTTATATCATTATATAAAATCATTATATAATTTTATTATAGAATGAAATTACCTTGACACAGATACCACAACCAATACATAGTTCTTCAGAGATGGCTGCTATTTTACTGTTTGGATTAACTTCTATACAAAGTTTTCCCATTCGTACTACAGGACAAGATCTCTTACATTCTTGTCTACACCGTTTAGGTTTACATTTGTCAGAATTCACAATTGCTATACGGGTCAAACGATCCGTCTCCTCCATTGATTTTTTTGGCGGCATAATGATATGCTAATTTTAAAAAATTTTTTAAATTGACTATATCATAAATAAATTGATACATGAAATATATCAAATATATTATAGGACAAAACTATAAACCATATAAAAAAAGTCATAAAAATCATAAAAAATATGGTATAAAATAACAGACGTAGACAAAAAATATAAAATAAATTTAAAATAAAATAATTGTTTAGTTTAGCATACACAATCATAAAAATGGATTAAAAAATACCAAAGATGTTTTTTTTGTGAAATGAACAAATTTGGCAAAAAAAATGTTGCTCCTAAATGTGTCACTTAAGCAAACTTGAAAAAGCAAAAGAAAAAACTGAATAAAGACTAAATAAGTAAGAAAAATACGAAGAAGCAAAAATGCATTAAATTTACACATTGACTGTCACATTGATTGTCTTTTAATTGTCATGAACGTAAAAGCTGTTAATTCCACTTATAACCTATAATCATTCAATTCGTAATTGCCAAAATTTCAAAATACTTCCGAAATAAATTATATCAATATTATTATAATAATATTTTAAAATAGTTTATCTCATATAAAAAGTTGGAACAGAAACAGTGTAATGCGATATATCAATGCATACCGATTAAATGATTCCAAAACGTGGAAGAATTCAAAGGAAGTGACTCCAAATTGCTCCAAATTCCTATGCTATACCATCAGCCATGGTGGAAGAAGACAACGCTAAGGAATAAGCGTGTCTATGAGCAGAGAGAAACCTGAGAAAGGACATGAGAGCCTTTTTTCTGTAACCGCAGTGTTCCTATAATAAGGGTAAAATCCTATATTGGGTGCTTTCCAATTGCAATATTCCTAGACACATTCGTGCACAGGACGACACAAGTGCGTTCCAATTGTCCATTAAGCTGGTTCTACATTAGTTGCAAGCTGATTGCAAGTTTGTTGTGACAGCCAATCTGAAGCTTGGATTTTGAAATAAACGTTTCATATTAATTAATGTAAAACCGGCATTATCGACACTACATACCTATACTAGTGTCTCTAGAATACAGAGTCCGGTGATTTTATAGATTTCTTTTTATTGGATCAAAAGTTAGACCTTCCCTAAAAATGACGGAACCAATCATCACACAAGTCTTTCACAATTTTTGGAAAGATAATGCATTGTATTACCTATCTTCCATGAATAGGAACATTTTATTATGCAAAAGATATTGTGTATCTTATAAATACAGAAAATTATTATTATTATACTTTTATGCTTATAAATACTATTTACACTATTGTTCTACTTTCTATTTTGGTATTTTGTATTTATTATAATACTATAGTTTTTTGCTTTATTTACTTACTTATCAGATTTTTTACAACCTTTGTGTCGAATTTATTCTCTCTGTCGTTTTTGTTGCATTAGTGCAAATATGCGGCAGGAACGCAGATGTGTCCATCCATATTTAAGACCGATTGCCAGACTCTGTATTCTAGTAAATAAACTTTATTATGAATTTTTTTTAATATATTAATTTATATTATTTTTATGTACATTTTATCAACACTCTTATTTTTTCAATGAATTTATTTAATAATTGCATTTAAATCAATTAATTTGATTAAAAAGTGCTTAGTAACGTGAATTTGTTATTAGCCCATGTCGCGCTACATACTTCTGTGACGTTGGCACCTCATTTTTCAAAAAATTTTGGTCAAAGTTTCCGAAGGCACCTCGAAGAGTTCTGGAGTTCCTACCCAAAATTAAGAATAGTTCCGGCGAATTAATATAAAAAAAAAAATTTTTTAATTTGGGCTAACTTCACAAAATGAAGAACGAAAAATCGCGATATCTTCTAAATCATTCAAGCGCCTTAAATGATAATAACTTTTGACAGAATTCTTGGGATGCTATCCAGAACTCTCAACAGAACTGCTGTAATGTTAAAAAAATTTTTGTCCTTCAGATGTGACACAATCAATTACTCAAAAAATAACGATATTCTTTAAATCGTTAGTCTTAACGTTTCGAGCGTTAATAACTTTCGTTAGAACTCGCGCGGTACTACTCAGAACTGTCGACAGAATTGCCAGAACTTTAAAAAAATTTTAAAAAAAGTTCTGGCAATTCTGTCGAGTTCTGACGAAAGCTATTAACGTTCGAAGCGTTAGGACTAACAGTTTAAAAGATATCGTAATTTTTTGAATATCTGATTCTGTCACATCTGAGGGACAAAAATTTTTTTAACATTACGGCAGTTCTGTTGAGAGTTCTGGATAGCACCCCAAGAATTCAAAAATTATTATCATTTAAGGCGTTAGGTTTAATGGTTTAGAAGATATCGCGATTTTTCGTTCTTCGTTTTGTGAAATTGGCACTCCAAACTTTTTAATTTTTTTTTTATATTAATTCGTCGGAACTATTCTTAATTTTGGGCAGGAACTCCAGAACTCTTCGAGGTGCATTCGGAACTTCGACCAAAATTTCATTTTTTGAAAAATGAGGTGCCAACTTCACAGAGGTGCGCTACATAGAGTAGATAATAGAGAAAAAAAGAAGCAAGTGGCACGATTTGTACGGTTTTTATAGTTATCTAGGCTATGTTCCAAAACTTCCTCTCCGAGGAAGATTTTACTCTATATGCTATAGTATATGTTACATATATTATATATTTCGAGTAAAATTTTCCTCAGAGAGGAAATTTTGGAACATAGCCCTAATTAGTTTCTGTATCGCGTTACATGTAATCACATCATTAATCTTCTAATTTCGGTAAATATCATTATTTTTAAATCTTGATATGTATATTGTAATCTTTAAAGAGAATCAGTATTTCTGTATAGTCAATAGAAACATTACTGTTATAGGAATCGCACTCCATTTACGGAATGACATGTAAACACAGGCCACGATTTTTTTTTTGGACGATTTAATTATAATCTTTAAATATGCTCAGTGGCGTTTCTCTGTTATATCACCAACGAGATAGGGAGCACAAGAATTGTCGTAATACTTATTTATATAGCGATTTCGGCTTGGATGCACTACTGCACATAAAGTTATCATGTACAAAAATTGCCGTAAAAATGTATTAAAAACAGATTAAATCGTACAATCTCCAATATTGTACTGTTAATAAAACATGTATTTGATAATTTTCATTTCATTTTTGCAAACATAGTGATTTCGGCTAGAACGTACCGACTGCACATTTCGGATGTCAGTGCAATTGGTGTGTTCGACTGATTGAATGGTGCAATTTCTTGCCAGTGTCGCATGTTCTGGATTACACCGCACAAGTGTACACAAAGTCCCGACAAATTTGTTGGGACCAGTTGGTAATTGGGCTTTTATGAGACGCTGAAAAGCAGCATGTGTGTGATCACGTGGTATTAATTTTGTCGCTAATGTCTGATTTCAGGTGATTCACTTGATGCTAAAAACGCTTCGAAACTTTTATTTGATCAATTGAGAAAGAATTTTACCTGATCAATTAGAAAATGCTTCGAAACATTCGTAGCAGCAAGTGGATAGTAGCCAAGCATAGCCTTCATCTGAAAATTGATATCCAACCTGTAGTCAATTTTGATTTTATGAGTGATTTATATGCTCCTGGAATTTTTGACACCATCATCAAGTGACGATGACGAATTAATATTGATAGAACATAAAAAGAAGGCAGAGCGAAAATAAAAAATTATACATTGAAGAAATCATTCGAAAAATGTCCGATGAAACATGAAATGAGTTTTGCAGATTATATTAAAACTATAGTAATATAATATTTAATATAATATAATAATATAATATTATAATATTTAATATTTATATTTTTATTATGTATTTACATTATATCTACTCGTACTACTTAAAAAGGAAGTCATCGCAATAAAATCGAGGTAAACGTGACCATTTGTATCCCAAAAAAGCACAAAGAAGAGGATGAAAATTAGAGAGCTTCAGGGAGAGAATGGCAAACTGCATTATGTAACTCGTCTTCTTTGATTGGATATGGGCATCAAAGCTACAAAGGCATAGAAGAGATTGGAGAAAACTGGTCATCTCGTGACGTCCTGATTAGACGTGATGCAATCACGTGATACTATTTGCTCTCTCGTGAGGCTCTTGTGAGGCTTTCTAGTAAAAATCGGTTATCTCAAACCGGATAGATTTCTCGAAAATTGTGAATGATGCAAACAGTCGAAAATAGCAAAACTATCTTCTTCAAATATTAAATGACTGCGACCATGTATGTATTGCACGCGACCAGTATTATAAGTCGGTAATAAGGTTCACATTTCGTGAATTTCGTATTCGCCTGACGAAACATACGCGGTGGTATTAATCGTGTACAACAGTCTTGGCATGCACCAGTGCACATTGATGTTTCCAACCGAAATCGATATTAATCTTAAATTGTGACGTAAGTAACGCACAAGCTTTCACATATAACGTACAATTTATTAACTTGTCTCCAAGAGACATGACAATAAATCGTACGTCATACGCCAATGCTTGTGCATTACTTATGTCTACACTTAAGTCTCTAAGTAAGTCTTATGACAATTCTTTTGCTCAGATCCATATTATTAAAGATCGTCAACCCTGAGCAAATTTTTGACGGGCTAAAAAGGGCTCCAAGGGCCTGGAGGTAATTGAAGAACGCTGATATTATTGACAATTGATATAAATTTGCTATTATTAACATAAATATTTGGCTCATACATTATTAAATTCATAACTTTTTATTACATAAATGTTTATTACATAAATAAATATGCATACTTACAAAATTATAATATCCTATATATTGCAGAAAAATTACAATTTTTTCTCTGCAGATATCATCGCTGTTGATAATCAAACTTTGACGATAACACTGAAATCATAATTTTGAAAAAAAATCAAGTATTATTGAATTCTAAATATATAAATACGTCTACTAAATTAATAAATCATAAAATTAGTACAATATTATCAGTTTTTTAACTCTTAATTACTTTAATGTTTACGATGACACGAACTCCCGTAAAGCCTTGTGTCTACGATGCTAAAAATCGATCCGAGACTTCGGATGAAGAAAGAATTGACCAATCGCAATGGTCATGTGATCAAATTATTCAAATATGATTTGTTAATTTTTTCTCTGTCCGAAATCTCGGTCCAATTTCTAGCATCATGAACATCGGCTTAAAGATGTCGGTCTTTAATAGTATCTCGTCGATGATTATATCTAGTAGAGTGGGTATAAAGAGAGTGACGCCAATTAACCGGAAATCGTTATTTAGTGTTTTACATCTAGGGTATCTACACGACGCAACTCCTCGTCTTAACCTCTTCTTTCTTTAATGTTGTCTTCGTCTAAGTTACAGTAAATAAACCCAATGGCATAACCAATCAGCGTTAGGCACACGCACAGCGTTTGGCGCTACTCGCTTTGTATCCACTCTGATATCTAGGACTGATCTGTATGTTGAAATGAGATGAAAATTACAAAAGTAAGCGAATTTACTAGAATATTGATAATTTTATTGATCAACACTTAGTAAATTTGCTCACTTTTGTAACTTTCACCTCGTTTACCATACTTAAGATCGTCTTGAACATAAAATCTGACTATGGCCGGTATTCAGATTTTATTCAAGACCGTCTTAAGTCTTAAAAAGTCACGAACCAATCAGAGATTGCATTAACGTCTTAAAACATTACTTAAGATGGTCTTGAAATAAGAATCAACTATAAATACCGGCCTATGAATTCTAGGCCTATCGAGTCTGTATTTTCAAACAAGATGAAAATTATAAAAGTGAGCAAATTTATTAGGTATTGACCAATGAAATTATTAGTATTCTAGTTAATTCGCTCACTTTTATAATTTTCCCTCGTTTCAAGATACAGAATCGATCCCCGGAGTCGTGTTTTTTTTATCGATACATTAGTTTTAATTCACATTTCCCAATTGGTCCACGATGACATAATACGTTTTAATTACTATTAATTACTACTCTAAAGTTGCTGTTAGCTGTCTATTTTTCTATAGTTAAAGGCATAACGTACGTACGTACGTGTGTGTGTGTGTGTGTGTGTGTGTGTGTGTGTGTGTGTTGTGTGCGTGCAGTGTGTTTGTATGGTGTGTGCATTATTCGCACGAGGGCGCGTGTAATATGTGACGTAGTAGAGGATGAGAGAAGGAGACCGACAGAGAGAGAGAAAAACGAATCGTGTCAAGTTACTAAGCGCTGTCATTTCTGATGGTACTTCATAGCATTCGTTGCATATCGGTAGTGTTTTCGAGCATTTACTAGAAACGAAATTTACCAAAGCGAATACATATTTAATTGAAATTTGTAATTGAAATGGCGGATACAACCGTAGACGCAACACGACGCTTAAATGTGAAAAAACAAACATTGGACGACGCTTATGCGGCGCCTGCAAATTTCCTTGAAATCGATGTTATTAATCCGATTACACACGGTGTCGGCAAGAAACGTTATACCGATTATGAAGTTCGTATGAGAGTGAGTAATATCTATTGCTTTATATACATTTGTGCAAATTTATTAAACGTTTCACACATCTGTCATGTCGAAATTTAGTCTTGCCAATATTTTTTTACGTCCGCAACAATAAAACAGACGCATCGAATAATCACAATTCAGTCATGTCTACTGATTCATTAGACATATCGTGGGTTGTTCCCGCTATCATATTGATAAAAACTGACATACATTTATTGTTTAGATTTCAAAACAAATCTATAAATTGCTCAAAAATCTAATTGGTATTGATATTTTTTTATTTTTATATATCGACATTAATATCATAAATTCAGACAAACTTTATATTTGGAGCAATAAAAGTATGAAACTGTAACATTAGAAAATTGAAGAATAGCTGTTTAGTGAATAATTTATATGTGCATACGTGTATTGCATTATATATATATGTATCATAAATATTTCAAAACGTTGAAGACTTCTGAACATATTTACTAAGAAATTCAATGTTTTCAAAGTTATTAACTTTTTCAGACAAACTTGCCAGTCTTTAAAGTAAAGGATTCAACAGTAAGAAGACGATACAGTGATTTCGAATGGCTGAGAAATGAATTAGAAAGAGATAGTAAGGTTAGTTAATGAAAAAGAGGTAATTGTGCTTAAAAATAAAGTCTTTTTATATCTACCCTTAATTATGAATAGAATTGTAGGGAGATTTAAAAAATAATATCAATTTGTCTACTTCAGAAAGTATATATTTATTTTGATACCTCTTACATTTATTTATTAAATTTATTATTTAACTATGAAGATAGGAAGCGTACGTTTGTGAGACATGAGGAAAGTATTACGTGATACTTTTAGATACTGCACCAGGACTTGAATCTTTCTCCTTTTCAGACAGCCATTGAAGTGAACCACAATTGTCTCTTTTTGATACTTTTTTGTATTTCATTTGTATATCTTATTGTAATGTAATATAATATAATAGAAAATCATTTTTCATATATTTTCTTAAATTACAGATTGTGGTACCACCTTTACCAGGGAAAGCATGGAAACGTCAAATGCCTTTTCGTGGAGACGATGGAATATTTGAGGAAGATTTTATCGAAGATCGAAGAAAAGGCTTGGAAGTTTTCGTTAACAAGTGAGCATATTTTATGTGCAACAAGAAATTGTTACAACTTGTTATGTTTCATACATAGAAATAATACGTAATCTAATTTCTATAGAAGTGATTATTTAATCTAGTACTCTGTATAATTATTTTAAAAATTAATTATTTAAAAAATTTTATTCAAGTTCTTTAAAGATTTAGTTATAGCAGGATGTTTATTTAAGCATGTTTACATTTATTTTTATTCTTTGAGAGAAATAAATATATTAGTAAATAAAAATATTAGTACATTAGTAGAATAATGTATATTAATAGATAGAAAATAAGATATCTCTCTTTTTTTATTATTATTTTTCTCAACTCAATAATGACTTTGAAAGATAATAGAATTTGCCGTTTTAACTTAATCATAAAAATAGGCAATTTATTTCTTTTGCAGAAATCATATGTTCAATATGAATATGAAAGTTATCGAAGTGCATTATTTCTTAATCATGTGTATTGTGTGTGAAATCATTTATATATTTTGATTATAGTATTACTGTACATGTAACATATCTCCAACAAATGTCAATGATTGTCTGTAATAATATTTTATCTGAACATATGAATTTATATGTACAACTGTTCATATTGCGTAATCATTTGTATTTCAGAATAGCTGGACATCCTTTGGCACAGAACGAACGATGTTTGCACATGTTTCTGCAAGAACCGGTGATAGACAAAAATTATGTACCTGGAAAGATACGTAATACATAAGTCACTATAAAATATGTATATATATATATATATATATATATATATATATATATATATATATATATATA
>Ga0157363_1003194_pt1 | contig 14717 bp, 4 predicted proteins | sample AttsexASBM1_FD_111477 | JGI IMG/M metagenome (GOLD analysis project Ga0157363, IMG submission 111477) | Fungus gardens microbial communities from leaf cutter ant in Ribeirão Preto, State of São Paulo, Brazil - Atta sexdens ASBM1 | ecosystem: Host-associated > Fungi > Mycelium > Unclassified ...
AAAACCATAATACATTGTCTAATTAATACATGTATCTAATTATAATAGCGAAACAAACTATTATAATAATTATTATTATAACTATTTTTTAAGGAAACTGGCAAACTCAACTTCCTTTACGAAACTGTTAATGCTTTTAAATATTGAATTATCATTTCGGATTTTTAACAATGAGTCATATCATCTGTTAAAAGAAAGTATTTTTAGAATTGCTTTATGTTCATGTTTACAGAAATCGAAAAAAGTAATAAGAATTTTAACAGATTTGATTTTGATTAAAAAATATTTTGTACATGCAATAAAATACGAAAATTCGTATAAATAGTTGTTATAATTCGTACGTTGAAATGCATTTGGTGAAATTGTACGCAATTGTACCGCTTGCTTGTCAGAAATCGGTATCGCGTTAGAGTGCTGAGCCCTGGGGCTGAAACGCACGTATGTACGCGAAACGAGGGTTAAGCGGAGGATTGCCCGGAGGTTCATTAAAGCGACCGATTCGATACTCTACGCGCACAGGCTCGGTCATAAATCCGGCTTTGTCAGCAACTAGAAATCGTTAATTTCCGAAATGTCACTCTGCACTTCATCCGTTTCAACGCCATCATCCTTCCCCATCGCGTTAGGCTATAAAATAGGCTATATCGATAAACCGCCAGAACGTAACTCTCATATTAAGCACCGCGTTGTACTAAATTATCTTCTGAAACCTTCGCCGCGTATACTATCATGCCAAAAACATTCCAATAAGAACATATAACGCTCTTTTGAAATATTAATTCTTGGAGAAGTTATGTTTTCGATAAAAAAGAAGTAAAGACAATTACTGCTTACACTATAAGTAGGATTTTCTAAGTATCTATTTGACACTTAATTTTTTTCAAGAAGAATTGTTTGCCTAAAGAATATTACGCACTAGTTAAACTACTAAATAATGATTGTCAGTTATTCTTGAATTTTTCCGTTATTCAGCATGTCTGTAGATGATATTAGTGAAACGAGAGAGGAAAAAGAGTCCTTTATGTCTTGGCACCCTGCTTCGACTCTTCTTTTTCTCTAACAAGTAAGGGCGTCATAAAAGATGAGTAAAGCAAAAGAAAGCGTTGTGGAGTTTATTTGCTTTTCTCATCGAGTAGTTAACGAATGTTGGCAAACTTTATGACGGAAATTTTCTTCTTGAAACGTAAACAATTTCATTCACAACACTTTTCACTTCGCATCCATTTTATACTTGAATAATTTTTCAATAAATTTAATTATATAACTCTTTAGACTAAATTTTTTTACTTCTGTTTCTCGAAGTTATTTGAAAAATAATTTAATCGCGTCTTGCTATAAAACAAATTATTATTTTTATATATTTTATTGCAATAGAAATAGTTGCTGATGCAAGAAAAAAGATGAGTTGGAAAGATATTTGATTTTCTTTAAATTGCATTTTTGTAAAGCATTTAAATGTTTGAAAATGATTTCGTTGTTAGAGAAAATAATTGTATTGCGTAATCGCGATAACTGCTATAAAAAAAAACACATTTATAAATATATTAAAAGTATATTGTTTAGTATATTTGAATTTTTTCATTGACGAATTATTTCATTGAATTTGATTTATTAAAAATAATTGTAAGAATATTGTATTATTGAATTTTGTACTATAATGATTATTGTATTATAATAATATATTACTTAAGAAAAGAATGAATGACATATAAATGAAATGAGGAGAATTGTTTCTTGGTAGAAATGAGTTTGCTAGCGTTCAGAGCTGATTTGTTCTTTAATATCGTGAAATCGTCTTATAGATTTGTTTGAGACAAATCATGTATCAAGATATCACATGAAGGCATGATGTAATGGCTGAGTCTCAAGCAGAACACATTCTCTGAAATAAATGTGCCAAGGACTTTATTAAGTCGCCAGACAAAGGGGTTGAAGCCGCTTTAGTATTCTCCGCGAGGCTAAGAGAAATCTGGACTAATTAAAGCAAAACGTGCGCGCCAAATGGTTTAATTGTACTTTTCTTCTTTCTGCCAGCTGCCGCATACCTGTCTGCTGACGTGAACTCGACCCTATATTACACAGATTTTTTGGAAAATACGTATGAATCGGTAATTTTAATGCGTGATATGCTGATAAACATTGTCGTAAAGTTTCACAAAGCGCCATTTATTTTTTCTACGTGACGAATTACAGTTAATCTGATATTTTCACTCAAAATCGCTTGAACTTGTTCGCTATTTGATAAAAAGCTATGATACCGTGTAATTAATAAAAGAATTGATTATAGCATAAAATATAATTATATATCATGCCTTATTATGGATATGAAATGAATTAATCTGACTATTTTTGATAATTTTAAACGAAAAAAATGAAATTTAATTTGTGATATAGTAAAACATTACTTGTTTTTAAATCAGTAAAAATCGTTCTGATTTAAATTGCAAAAAAATTAGCTGAGTTCTGATTACGTAATGTTCATTTATGATTGCATGAATATGTGTTTTTAAATTCAGGTTTTAAGAGAAAATGCTATTGCAACGTAGAAGTAGTTTGAATTAATTCTTTCTTTCTGAATATTTGTGTGGCTCTCAAGAAGTTTTGAGCCTTCGTTAAGTAACTCATTTGCTTTGCGAACTGTTTCTTTGCTACTCCTCAGAATTCTGCATTGCCTCGCGAGTTCTCGCTGAGGCAAATATATTTTTTCTCGATTCTTTCACTCGACGGTACTCACTGAGCTCTCCTTCGCATAACTAAACTATTTTACTCGGTGCAAACGCCCTTCCTTCCGGCGGCTCTCCATTTATAACACAGCACGTGTTCTTAAAGAAGAATTTTATCTCGCTTGCGTGCAATATGCTATAGTTAGAAATCAGTATTATAAAAAAAATTATAAGAATAATAAGGGAGGAGCTTAATATTTATTTCAAGACATGTATATTTAAAACTAATTAGAGATTAGAAAAATTATTTTTCATTAATTCATAAAATTTTTCTGTCTTTTAATTTTTTAGCTGCGTTTGTTTTATATAATTTTTGTTTTAATTATCAAATATCTTAAATAATCTTTCTAGTAGATATTATCGTATAACGTTGTCCAGTTAAGCGGCTTATTATCTTAAAAAAATGTTATTTGCAAAGACCGAGTCTTTTCCGTTCGTGCAAATGCCGATGGCACTGGGATATATGTATATTAGTGTTCTTTCAAGCATAAACGTAAAGCCGATTTGTTGTGATTGCTACCAAAATGAAATTTTCCAAAGGACTATGACTGATACGATGAAGAGAAAATACTGTTCTAAACTTTCATCGGCTTTTGCCATACATCCTTTTATCAAACTATCTTTTTCGGCATTATTACGATGATCGGCTTAACACTGGCCACACCGTTGTAATAGAAGCGTAATTAAATGGGAAATGTAAGAAAAAGTTCGGCACAGCAGGGCAATGAGTACCGGTGCGAATTAAATTACGAGCCAAGTTGAAAGTACAGTCATATATTAATATTTTCTTGAAGGAGAATAAAGTTAAGAGTTTAATATCTTCTTCAGCTCTTATTCATCCGGTTTTAATTACGAATACTACAGAATCTAATACGAGATATATAATTTGTCTTTATATAATTTACATAGAAATTATTCTAATTAATATGCGTGACTGTTAAATGTACAGTTTTTTTTAGCATTTATGAAGTTTAATGTAATAATGAAATTTATGTGCGTTTCAATTTTCTCTTGTATAACGGAAAAATGCAATTATTATGATTTTTATTATATATATATATATATATGTATAATTCAATTTACTATATATTTTTAACTTTTGTGTTGTCATTTTTCATCGTAATATATGAATATTTTTTAATTACAAATATACAAGTCTCGCTCATTTTCGTTTAAGCGAAATTTCATGCGCATGTCGCAGCTTAAAACGTATACCTATATGCGAACGTGGTTAAGTTTCAGGCCAGCTTCGACGATCCCTGATCATTCGACGGTGAACAATTACACGGGCATTTGGTACGGCACGTTGCACGCCCACGCGACAATAGCTACCTAATGCTCTTAATACCTGCTATAATTCTGGGCATGATATTCGTGGGTGTACATTTCGTAGCGTAGCATTGTGGCAACGTTTCAGCGTAATTGGTCCGGCCACGCGGATGAGATTTGCCCCACGGTGTTTTCGCGCTTTCCCGTGGGATTCACCGCTCGGCGATTATATTATAGTGTTAAAGCGTTAGTGCACACGCGTAAACATGCCGCGTAATGAGCAGGTTGTATTCATAGACACGAACGACATGGCTACCCGCATCATCTGCTTTTTCCCTTTTTCCATGTGATTCAAATCGCGAAAGTGAGTGTGATTTACACGCCAAATCCCTGTTTGTCACAATTTATATTTTATTGTTCCAAATATGATGGAAAATAAAAAGAAAATATAAATGATAAATGCAATATATATACTGTGATGCACGATGATGGAATGAATGTGAAGATAAAATTTATTAAAAAATAATAACAAGATATCGATATTTCTTTATAACAATTTTTTTTTAATTAATTACCAGTTATTATTGAAGAATTGAAGAAAATAAATAAAGGTATTGATAGAATACACATTGATAATTGAAGAAATTAAAACTTTGTAATTAAAATAATAAACATCATAAAATGGAAAATAAAAATATTTTATTAATTTTTATTTTGTATGCAGTTTCAGTTTTTATAGGATTATTCGCGCAATGTTTCACAGATTTGTTATTTTTTTATTAAGGATATTATCCGTTTGGATTTTTATGGTTTGCACGTATGCTTTTTGAAAGGAAGAAAACTCTAGTGTTTTCAACCCGTTGATTTTCTATCGTGAAAAATATTTTTTACTCTGTCATACAAATATATATATATATATTTGCATGATACACACACACACATACACACACATTTCTATTATTAGATATAGCTATAACATGGAATAACCGAATATGTAAGGGAAATTTTGCATTGTTCATTTGTACTTTTCACTTATTTATTGCTTTTGTCATAATTCAATACCAAAAGAATATAACAATCATGTACAGAATATTTAAAAAAAATTTTTGACATTTAAGTTGAATATTTGCAACTATATATTTCTCAATAGATTAATGATTATAAAAATGATTTATAATAAGTAAGAAAAAGAGGAAGTTATCAAATTACAAAGTTTTAATCAAAAAGAAAAAATATAAAAGAATTGAAATTATTTTATTTATATTATATTAATAAAAATTCCAACTTTTCAGTTGTTTCTACGACTTACGAAATGTTTCCTATGTTTAAAGTCACACTTGCGTACAACAGTCTGACGAGTCTAATTTCTGAAGCCACTGTATGATATATGCAACATGTTATACTGTATGACGTGTATATACATGTTTTTTTTTCCTTCAACTACACGAATGCGTAATGGTTTTCGCTGTTATCCCAGCTCGACCATTCGGCACTCGTGCAGTTAACGCGATATTCCCAGAAAAAATATTTCGCTTGGTAAAATATTTGGCCGACATCTACGCAATTGTATTCTTCAAATTACCACTACTACTCTTCGAACTTTTGTCGTGAGTTTTCTATCGTTACGCGCATGTGGTTTCAGCAAATAGTAACGAGGTCGTGACAAAAGATGTTGCAAAGTAGAATGAGAAAGATGGTCTCAGATAAAACTCGAAAAGAGTTGAGAAAAGAGATACCGCATAGTGGTCTGTAGATTAGTATGCGTGTAAATGTGTAGCTATCTCTGAAAATGTATAGAATTACTGCAGTGCGCAGTATTTATTCCTTTTAATTTTATTTCATCTCTCATGTGCGTTAATTACGATTAAATAAGATTCCCTGCCTCTATGCGGTAGTCGGGAAAAAAGATTCCAAATTTTATGAGCCGTTTCCGAATAATTTTGAATCGAGGGAGTCCTTCCTCGTTAAAAAGATCGAGGAGTTTGGAGTGTTTCCGGTCTGGAGAGGTCTCGAGATAGAACGCTTCGTAGACGGCACCACTCTGTGCGGTAGATTCTCTTTTTATTATTTTTAACGCACAGCTTTTCACGGTGCTTGCGCGATGAAATGAAAAAAAAAAACGTCAAAAAGCTAGTGATGTTGAGGATGGTAGTTTTGATATACGACTCGCTTGTGTCTGAAAAGCGGTGAAACCCAAAAAGGACGCAATTTTTTGTGGATAAATAGAAATATAAGAAATTTTAATTAGTATTCAAGAATTTTGAAAAAAATTTTTTAACAGTCTGATTCTTGTTTGCACGAGTGAGAATTTTTATAAAAAATTTGAGTTGTATGTCTACGTTTTGCAGATGTGCTATAATATAAATATAATAAGAAATATACAACACTGGAAAAAAGATTGAATTAACTTGAAATATATATGTAATAATCAGACTATTTGGTGAAATATATACGATCCATAATTTTGATTAACTAGACCTATAATCAGACAAGTTTAACCAAACAAATTTGATTGCATGAATTCTAGTAAAAATAATAAAACCTTTGAAATACCAGATTATTTATTGATAATAATCAGAAATTTTGTTTATTTCCATCAATATTCCTTTATCGTCTAATTGCATTAAATATTTGATTATAATAATAACCAGAATTTCTGTTTACTTTCAAAATTTACTTACCATGTTAATTCTAATCATGATTGTGTGCATTAGAAATATATGAAAAATGTGTTGTTCTAGAAATATATAAGAAGAAATTATTATATGAATATCGTTTAAGATAAATTGAATTTTTCGAATCGGAATTCAATGTTATCATTACCATTCACCAAGGAATTTTGGAAATTCCGCGATGGAACCTTTGCGTGTGTTCTGCACGAGTTTATGCATGGTGCACACCCCGTTCGCCGCGTAGTTTCCTTGCTGGGGAAATTCCTTTCGGACAATAAACCGTAGATCATGACAAATAGCCGAGACGCGGTAGGCGTTGCCGGATAGCATCAAGCGGGTTAATTTTTAACCCCCTTCGTAACCAAGAGATTTATCGCGCCGGTCTTTGTTAAGCTCTATATATGTATGTGTGTGTCGCTTCGTACGCAGCCACGCTTTGTATATGCTTTCGCAAAATGTGCATCAGTGCAATGCGCGCGCGCGCGCGCTTATAAAAAGAGAGAAAAATGCTTCAACTCCGGACTAGGGCTTATGCGTAACGATATCCTCGGAAATTGGCTGATCGATGTTTTTGCCATCGTAGAATAATATCTCTCCCCGAGAGGCTATATTGTTGTTGCGACTCAATTTCCCTCTCTTGATCGTTTATTTTTTCCGCACTGGCACGACATGACGGTATTCCTCTTGAGGGATTTCGAATGATAGTTCTGAACGAAATACAAAAGTTTAAATTAACCACTGAACCAAATGCTTGTTAGCGATCTAATTAAAATTCAACGTGATCGTCGCCGAAGCTTCTTGTAAATGCACTTTCCCATTCCGTTTTGGCTACGAATTGCGCACGATCGTACTTGTACGCCTTTTCTATGTGGTATCATGTACATACTGATGTGGTTTTGTGTGCATTTATCAGAGCGAGCTGGAGACATTCGAGATTCATACACGCAGATTAAAAAACAAAGCCAAACGTATACATTACCAGTAATATATATTCTCCCGTAGTTTGTTTAATTAAAGCACAACGAAGCCCCAAAGCTGAAAGTGTGGAATTTTTTCTTCTTTTTCGTTGGATTTATTTGCTTCGCAACTTGTTCCGCTTCCCAAGTTAATGGATCTTGATTACAACATTTCTAAATATAAATATTTATTGAATATCAACAAATTACTTATGTTATACATTAATGCATTAGTTACATTATCCTTGAATAAATACGGTATTTTGCTTACGAGAGAATTTAATTTACAGATATTAAATCCATAATTACAGATATTAAGTTCCTAGGAAAGAAAAAAATATTAAGAAAAATTACACAATAATAATCATGGCATTTCATTTATTACATTTAAATATATAATAAAAGGATTTCTAACTATTTTTCTAATGCATGATTTTATTTGCTTTCACTCTTTCAATCTTTTCTATTTAATATTTTTAAAGATGATTATAGACTCTTATGCAGAACATATAGATTTAGAAACACGTTATAACTATCCAGCCGCGAATTATCTTTAATTAGCAGCATAATTCAAGAAGTAATGCGTCTTTATATAGCTGCGAACGCGCCGTACGCATTTGTACTAGTCATTTATCAGCACCCTTTCCACTCTCTTCGCTGATTTTCGGTCGTTGACAGGCTATGTTCAAAATAGTATGCACCCTTCGTCCTGGAACAATTGCGCGGGGAACTGTCGTTGTAAAAAGGACCGAACAATGGTCGCTTTACAAGCGTCATCCACGTTCTATAAATCATAGCGAACGGCGGGGCGTCTTTTTATTCAAAGTCGTGCTGAAAACATTAGGCCACTGTTCTCTCGTAAATATGCAGAAAAATTGTGTCAAATCTGACACTTTCTTTCTGTAAAGTAAGAAAACCAAACGCCTTTATAAGCCAAGTAATCAAGTTGTGTGTTATATGTAGTTAATACAATCTATTTATCTTTCACGGGGGAAATACATTTAAAAATTTAATGTATCTACACTTTATTAGTATATTACTATAATTTATTAGTTCTAATTTAATTTCTATTTAAGTTTCTGATTCGATTTATCTTTGTAATGAAATCTTTCAATTGTAAAGGTAATAAGTTTCATGTTATTATGTTGGATTGTTACAGAGATTTTCTTTTTAATGATAATTATTATTCAATATTATGATTACTGAGTATACATCATAGTTGCAATAATTATCATTTTAATACAGTTCTCTATTTGTGAAGTTCAACTCTCTCTCATTGAAAACTAATTACAGCAAATCTTCAATTTCGCATTTGTACAGTTCGCGGCTCATTGTGTATAAACAACGAGGGCTCCTTCCTCTGTGCACTCTCGGGAGTAATTTCCCCTAATTAGAACAAAATTACTAATTACGTTCCGCGCAACATGCAATTAATTTTCGGTGGGATATCTGCGAGGAGAGGGAGATATATGTACAACTTCCCATTTCTTCTTCCCGAGTTAACGTTAGCGGCGCCGGAAAGGGAGGCGGAATCTTGCTACGAGCAAGATGTATGAGCTCTGAGTGCAAGCAGCCAATCTCTGTCGGATCTTGTTCTTTCTCTTTACCCACTATCACGTTTTTTTCAAGTGATTTCTCCGGAAACTGGTGTGTCAGAAAATACGCCGAGACATATATTTTCGAAGAGGCATAATAGTTGCTGCTCTTAATTATACGCATCACTGCGTTTATTTAAGGTAAATTTTACCGTAATTGTCACAGACATTTTTATCTATCCGTCCGTATCTTTTCTTCTGCATTGAATTCTCGCCGCAATGAATTTTCCTATATTATTTATCAGTTACATTTAATAACAAGTCACGTGGGGTATTTTTATAACACAGCGACGAAAAAAATGTGAGTGTTATAAAAAATGAATATGTTAACATATTTTTCTTTATTATTTAATAATTTATTATTTAATATTTATAATATCTAATAATATATATCTAATAATATCTAATAGTATATATTTAATAATATATAATATATTATATTATACTTTATTATCTAATATTTTCCTTATTTTTTAAATAATTTTTCATTTTTTTTTGTCATAACTATTTTTTACGATTTTTTAAATATTCTAACGAAAATCCGCAATAGAAATGCATTTTATTAATTAACACATTTAAAAAAATACCTTTATAACAAATTAACGTGCTTATTCCGTTTGTAATATTTTGTTTGATTCCAACTTATTTTTTCCAGAAAATTATAAATAAATCCATAATTAAAATATCAAATTGCCTTTATGCTCAAATTTCATTGTTCAAATCTATAATGTTCTCAGATATTAATAAATCGAAAAACAATTTTATTTTATACTTTATTATAGTTTTAATAATGAATGAGAGAGATCTATTAAAATTCTTGAAAATGCAATGTTGTTCTACGACTATCATATTTTCAGGGTAAACTCTAAGAAAAAATTCTCTTCATGCAGAAAAATCGATAATTCATGTTTGAATTGTTCATGTTTTTATGTGATTTAGCACGTAATTTAATTAATAATTGCTCTTGTTTTGTGCAAGTTGATAATTAGAATAAAATATCGATTCATTACTTTAATATAATTTTAATATCATTGCGTTTATTAATAATATTGAGAATTAATAACATATATTTACAATTGGATAAAGAGATTATATCTTCAAATAAATATTAATATTTTAATTTTTACTTTTAAACTAATCGGTACAAAAATACCGTTGAGTGTAGAGGATGTTTTTAATTTTATTTTTTCTGTACTGTTTAAATTGATTCGTCTTACATCTTAGACCCTCATTGCAAGATCTCTTTTCTTATTCTATACTATTTGCCACTGCTCAGCAGTATTTTATGTCCCGTGAAATTCGTCACAACGAAGCATAAGAGAGACACATAGTTTCACATTTTACGCGACGACGATTTGCTTTCTTACCGTCATTTTTGTAAAGAATGTGCTAAGATCCTTCTCTTCTCTAAGGACATAAAAAGAAGTTACTATATTAATTTATCTTTCCCAACTTTTATAAAATTAGCCGTAATATTAGCCGTTTAAAGAAGAGATTATAATTAGAGACCTATATTATGAAAATTTAGAAATCTGGAATTAAAATATATATTAATAATTTTGGCATATTTTATTTAAAATGTACCTTTATAGAAAGATACTAAGATCGTAAAAATAAACTCTCAATTCTGGACAGATATTTAAGGATACTAATTTGTACTTATACATATATAATATATATTATTATTATTAGTGGATGTTCTCCGAATTATATTTTTTACGATTTTGTATTGTAAAACCTTCACATACGTGAAAGTTTTACAATACAAAATCGTAAAAAATATAATTCGATATAATTGTCTCTGTGATAGCAAAAAATAGAATTATTGAAAATAATTCAATATAATCTTCTTTTTAAGTATTGTAGAAGAAATAAAAATTTATTAAAAAGTATTTATAATTTCCTTTGTGATTTCACAAAAGCCAGCCATTAAATTTCTTTACAAATACATTCTCTTAGAGAAAGCCGACATTAATTAAGCGTAACTATATAGACAAAATGCGTTAATTACTCAACTTTATTGGCTGCAAATTAATTTGGGAAGGACATATCTCTCACGATTTCTAGTTTTGACTTTTATACGCACCTTTATAAATCATGTGAAACTCGCTGTGGTCTAATGAAGAAGCTTTGCATTTCATGCGGTAAATGATTTACTTTCTTTCCTAGTACTATATATGAGAATGAGTTTACGAGAATACGCTATAACGACGCGGATGATCACGTTATTCGCAGTCTACTCTTTCTCTAATGCATTTATACTTTCTTCGATTTGTTACGCACACGGAATGATTGATGCAAAATTATTCAACTTTAAACTCATCTCACATACTGTTATTGCTCGTTACTGATCGAAATGATCAACGCCATAGGTGGACTATTTTCTGTACATTTAAAACTACAAATACAATTTAGATTTTAGTTATTAAATTCTTTCTGAGGCAGATATATTTTACAATATTTAAATAGAATGCATAATATTAACTCTTCTCATTTATCAATTTATTTCAATATAGTTTTTCGATAGATTAATTTTGTAACAGCATTTTTTTTTATGCTTTAATATCCATTCATTATAACTGTACTCCCTGGAATTTCTTCCTAAATCATGAGTAAAGTCTTCGTAAAAAATTTGACTTCGCTAATTTTCAAAGTTCGACATACATCTTATAATATTAAGCTGCCAAAATTATAAACGATCACTCATGTTTTTTGTTTGATTAAAATTTTATAGATATAAAAATGAACTATAAATCGAATAGCTAATCGAAATGTGAAAAAGGATACCATTTCGATCAATCTATTTTAGCAGAAATTTCGAGCAGTTTGCAGTCAACTTTCTCTGTCTTCCCTGTGTGGTTTCGAATATTCTCTATGAATATTCTATCGGCGTGCTTTCACGATCGTGATTGCACAATTTCGACATTACAACAGATTAGAGCGATGTGGAGGCGTAAAACGGGCTTAAGACTCAAGCTCGACAAGCATCACTTTCGTTCTTAGTTCCGGTTCAGGGTCGCGGACGATCCACTTCAGGGTTGCGGTGCGCCCCGAGAAGTCTCCAGGTTTCGCAGGTATCGTGTAAGACGCATATATGTATACATGCAAGCATGTTTGCGTACGTGAAATGAGAGATCTGGTCAGAGACGATGATACGGCATTCACTTGCGTGAAATTCAATTGGGAGCGATCGAGGAATTGGAACGAGCGGTGCGATAGTGCATTATACTTATTAACATTCTATCTCGATGTTCTGAATAAGGATTGATAGAAAGTAAAGATTATTTGCTTGATTGTAGCGTTCTTTGAAAAAAAAAATAACCAGCAGCCAAATAATGTTCACTGTGGAATTCCATTAACGCCAGTGTAAGATTAAGAGAAATGAATGCGCAGGAAAGTCTTCGACTTTATTCTTGCTTTTTGTAATAATGTGAAAGATGTATGTATAAGTCATACTTCTACATTATGACAAATCTAATTTTATTTATTATAATGAGAAATTTGTGAAAATAAGCATAAAACTACGTAGAAAGAAGGTTTCAATACATCAAGATGATCCTTTAAAGTTGTATGTAATAAAAAAGTTATACAAAGCTTATAAAATTGAACCTTTTCATACATTTGCTTATTCACGACGTGAAACTTAAATCCATCCTTGATGTTCTTTTTTGATCTGCGATAGATACGAGTGTGCCTTTTGGTAGAATCTTTCTAAGAGGAAAGAGCTGGTACTATCTCGATCTCTCGAGCGATACGATGGTCTGATGCAACGTCTGTACTACCTTTATTTAGAATTCTCTACGGTTGCTACGTGTGCTCGCATTTGTTCGAGATTCTTGAATTTCAAGAAATTGAAGACAGCTCGTTCCACTTGCCTAGTGAACCCGTAAGATTGCGCGGAATAAAAACGGTGTCCAGGGAGATCTTTTGAATGCGCACATACAGAAGCATAAGGCGCGGCGAACTCCGATAATTTTTTCGATCTAGTAGTGAATAAAAGGTACATTATTGAATCGTGCTACTAATTGTACGATGTTGCTGTTTAATTATACAACAAAATATTAATGCATGAAATTTTAAATAAACAATTTTATATATTTGTAATCATTCTGACTAAATATGAAGTTCTGGTGAATACGCATGAAAAATATTTTGAAAACGTTATTCCCAAACGGAATATAGATCGTGAAACAACTGCGCTAAATTACGAAATAAATCGGGAAATTGCGAAACAAATTCAGCATTATATTCTATTGTTTTATTATGTTACTTTGACATATCGATGAATGTAATCACGATCTATTTATGAAATAATATGTCATATATGTCATACGGACGTGATAAACTATTGTTATGAAAATTAAGAGAAAATTAAATTATGATACACTAAAAATTGCTAAATTGTTGAAATTTTCGTTGAATTAAATTATTGTGTGCTTTGTAAAAAATTTAATGAAAGTTGACAAACAAATAATAATAAAGCAAAAATAGAACATCTCATAAAATTAATAGGAATGCAAATTATAACAAGCCTGAGTTCAGTCTCGTTAATGAGTTTCGTACATATACTTCTTTCTCCGATGAGTAGCGAACAAACTGAAGTTAGTTTTATCACGGTATTTCTCGTTTTAATTTTGTTAATCCGCAGTTTGCCTTATGACTTTAACGTTGTTGGTAAAAAAAGAAAGACAGAGATGTGTATAGTTTTTTTTTTTTTTGAGATATTCTCGCCGGCTTTTTAATTTTTATTCTTGCGGCAGGATTGGTTTAAATATGATTTATTTTATTAACAAATTATTTTTTGTTGTAATGAAATCGTCAAAGTATTATAAAGTATAAAATTGAATTTGATATATGTATATACGTCCCTAATATATTATTGAAGATATGATTGTTAAAGAATAAGTAAGAAAATCTAAGAGGAGAAGGAAATTTTTTAGAATAATTTAATTTGGAATAAATTTTTATTCTCTCAAACACTTTCCGTCACGTTACATTAAATATGGAAAGTAAAAGGAACTCTTTCGCAAGCTTTGCAATCCCACCTTCACGAATAAGTCGCCGGGTAATAGAATTTAAATTGAAAACGAACGGCAGCCGCGCATTAAAAGGGAAAGATCGTTTTAATGAAGATGACGGGATTTCAACATTTCGCGAAATCGTGCGAAACTGTCCGTATTTTTGCGAGAACTGCTTTCCGGATAAAGCGGGGAAGAAAAGAGCGACGGAAGTTAACCACTTTTACGTGTAAGAGCTATAATACGAAGGGCAGTAAGCCGACCGTGCTTGCTTCTGATAGACACCACGAAAGAACGGTATCTCACCCTCTTTAAGCGCGACGCATTTCTTTTACTCAAGATATATAGTTGAGATTGCGCAGCTTTAAAGTCTCGTTTGCAAATTACAACGGTTTGTGGCACACAGCTAATTGTGCAGAATATTAAAGTTTACTGATTGTGCTTGCAATTAGATAATATCTTTTTTTTTATTCAACGAAAGAAT
>Ga0157363_1003195_pt1 | contig 14715 bp, 11 predicted proteins | sample AttsexASBM1_FD_111477 | JGI IMG/M metagenome (GOLD analysis project Ga0157363, IMG submission 111477) | Fungus gardens microbial communities from leaf cutter ant in Ribeirão Preto, State of São Paulo, Brazil - Atta sexdens ASBM1 | ecosystem: Host-associated > Fungi > Mycelium > Unclassified ...
ATTTTAATCTTATTTTTTAAATTTTATTATTTATGATGATTATTTAGTAAACTTGTAATTTAATCGACATTGACATATGGATGCGAATTGACTTATCCAGATACACATTCACAGTTCAAATTACGACAAACAAATATGTAAGTTCATACAATCTAATATTCAATTTTGTATTTAACGGTAATTATTGTATACATTTTAGTCTTATCATTAATATATTTACTGAAGAGAATCCAAACCAAGGATCGAAATGTCTACTTAAATTATTATATACAATAAAACATAATTGCAATAACATTCAGCATCAGCTCTCAAGGTTTTTTTATTCCTTATTGATTTAATTTGTTAGAGCCTATAAAATTTCTATAGTTTAATAAAATAAAAAGTAGTAAAATATAAGTATAAGAGATATTTTGTGTTATACATCTCTTGTATATTGAACAATATTTACGTAATAAAAATAAAAATAATGCTTGTTTATGTTTCGTAAGCTACCGTTTTATTAGATGTCCTAGATCAAACATTAAACTTCTTAATCACAAGATATTAACGACGAAAATAATTTCTCAATATATTGTTAGATGTTGAACGACTCAGGGTTCAAAAGCTGAAGAGTTCAAGCTATAATCAGAAGTTGTGACATCATTGTGTGATATCTACACCCTGAGTATAAAATCTCCGTCAATTTTAATACTCGTTAGTTTTAAGTTCCTCGAATGACCGTACTGTTAAATATCGAGCATTTCAATTCGCATTCAATTTGTTCCTAATACATTTCTGTATGTATTTCTTAAAAGTTAAGATGCAGTACATTTTAAAAATAACAAAGTGCTCTAAGTTTTTAAATAAATATAATATTGTGGCTCAACATAAGCGTAGTTTGCAACTGAGTTCGCAAAGACAAAATATGAAGAAATTGTTTCCACAAAAGGAAGAATTTCAAGCGAGACACATTGGACCTAGAGAACACGAACAGATAGAGATGTTACGACTAATTGGATTTAAGGTAATTTGCTTCTGAAAATCATTTATACGATGAAAATACTTGTATCTCAACTGGATTAACTTTCGTTCGCGATGCAATATTGCAGAGTCTTGATGAATTAACGGAAACCGCAGTACCAGCTAAAATTCTTCACAAGGGAGATTTAAATCTTGAAGAGCCAGTTAGTGAGTAATTTTCTCAGTTAACATACATGATACTTAGATTTTATTAACACGTGGTTGTGTTAATTTGGAGTAAATTATTAGGCTTTTGTTCCATTGTCTGTGAAATTACACAGGTTTCTTTCTTAAGAATACGTATATATAAATAGCAAAAATATATTTTTTTTTGTTATAAAATACATAATAATAACTACGATGTTCATTCCATGAAAACGTGACAAGTCACGAGACTTATATGATTCGACTTGCTTTAATACTGATAACCCTTTACACAAATCATTATCTCAGGTCACAGTTCAATCTCGTGCGTCTACTTTGTTCTCACGTGTTATTCTTCTCAAATAGACTTAATCATACAACATTACATAGATTTCTACATATAATTTCTTTTCCCGATATCGTGTGTTACTAAATATACTGCATATTTTCTTCTTTTCGGATTTTCGTTTCAATAATATTACATCAAATATATATAATAATTAGAATTTTCCTTTTTCGTTTTTTTGTACGTGAAGTGAATAAAATTCCATTCTATATATAATTAAAAATTTAAATGGTATAAAGTAAAATAAAAATTAATACAAATAATTTTTTCAGCTGAGTACGATTTAATAAAGAGGATCACAAAAATTTCGGAAATGAATGACATATGGCGTTCTTACATAGGCATGGGATACCATAATTGTTGTGTACCACATACGATTATGCGTAACATTTTTGAAAATCCTGGATGGTAAATCATGTGCTAAAAAATATTAAGAAATATAAGAGATGATATAAGAGATGATATAAAAACAATTTCATTGTATTTCGCCACAGGACGACGCAATATACTCCTTATCAGCCAGAGATTTCACAAGGACGGCTCGAAGGCTTACTGAATTACCAAACCATGATATGTGATTTTACGGGGATGGATGTGGCGAATGCTTCCCTCTTAGATGAAGGGACAGCGGCAGCGGAGGCTTTGGCACTTGCACATAGATATAATAAGAGAAAAAAATTGTTTGTTTCCGACAGAGTACATCCTCAGACAATTAGTGTTATCGCAACACGCGCCGCTTCCTTAAGTTTGCCCTTAGTAATTGGTGATGTATTTAAAGTAGAAACCAGCGGAAAAGATATTGCTGGTATTCTTGTACAGTATCCTGATACAAATGGCTGCATCCACGATTTTGAAGATGTTGTTAAAAGGGCGCACATTAATGGGGTATGTTGTTAAAAATTATAATATATATATATATATATATATATATATATATATATACTATACCAATAAAGATATTTCTTATAAATAATTCTAATAAAAAAAAAGAAAAAAGTTTTGTAATTTTTATAACGTTTATTAACACACACAGAGTGAGTGTAAAAAGTATTCAGGAGAAATTTTTGTGAAAAAACCTTATTTATAGAAAATAAATATTAATTTGCAATTTTATGCAATGAGCATGTTCTGTCCTATGTCTTTATATAAATAAAAGAGCTTCACGTATTCCTGACCTTAGAAGTTAAATTATTTGATTGTACGAATATTTTTTGAGTCCAAATGATATAATTTTTCATTTTCTTAATTATTTTTAAGATAATATATTTTAATTATTACACACATCTTTATAGATAAAATAATTTTAAGAAATATACAGTCTATTCTTTGTTAATAAAATGCTAATTAACATTTACTTTTTAAAAATGATATGCATATGACTACATTTTGTATTCACTATATATTAAACTACTAAACACTATATAAAAATGACATCTTACAATAATATAATAATGTATTTTCTTACAGACACTCGTCTGCGCTGCTACCGACTTACTAGCGTTAGCTGTGCTTCAACCGCCGAGTGATTTCGATGTCGACATATGCGTGGGTACGAGCCAACGTTTTGGGATTCCTCTTGGATATGGTGGACCTCACGCTGGGTTCTTTGCGTGCCGACAGCAATTGGTGCGCTTAATGCCTGGCAGAATGATAGGTGTTACGAGAGATTCCAATGGAGAGGACGCTTATCGTTTAGCCCTTCAAACGCGCGAGCAACACATCAGAAGAGATAAAGCCACCAGCAATATTTGTACCGCACAAGCGTTACTCGCTAACATGTCCGCAATGTATGCGGTATACCATGGACCTCAGGGAATACGAGACATTGCAAGTAGAGTGCATAATTTGACGCTAGCTTTGGCGAAAGGTTTGGAGGTGGCTGGAAACGCAATAAATAACATATACTTCTTCGATACCATTACAGTATCGCCAAAGATTTCTGTACAGGTGATAAAGGAAAATGCGAATAAGGCTAAAATAAACTTGAGGTATTTCCTAAATAGACAGCAATAGTTTACGATGTTATTAATAAAATTACGAACGAAAATTTACAGATATTTTAACAATGATACGATTGGAATATCTCTTGATGAAACGACGACAGCAGAGGACGTGAATGATCTTTTTAAGATATTTGCAGCGAATGTTACAGTTGAAGAAGTGGTCAAAGATGAAAGCTTCCTCGCGAGAAGTTTGGACAAGTCAGATTTCCATCGTACTATTTCGTATTTACAGCACCCTGTCTTCAATAGCTATCATTCGGAGACAAGAATAGTTAGATACATGAAGTTTTTGGAAAACAAGGATGTATCCCTCGTACATAGCATGATTCCACTGGTGATTATTTTCTTTAGTATTATATCTTTATACATATGGTACGTTTGCTTTTTTGCTAATATTAATAAACGTTTATCAGGGTTCTTGCACAATGAAGTTGAATTCAACAACGGAGATGATGCCTTGCAGTTTGAAAGGTTTCACAGACATACATCCTTTCGCTCCGCTCGAGCAGGCTGAGGGATATCAACAATTGTTTGCCGAGCTGGAACGAGATCTGTGCGCAATCACTGGCTACGATGGTATTAGTTTTCAACCAAATAGTGGAGCACAAGGAGAATACGCGGGTTTGAGGGCTATACAATGTTATCATGAGTCGAGGGGAGACAAACATCGACAAGTCTGTTTAATTCCGATATCCGCGCATGGCACAAATCCCGCATCCGCTCAAATGGCAGGTATGCAAGTGGAACCTATCCTCGTACGAAAGGACGGTTCTATTGATATGATACATTTGAAAAAAATGATCAACAAGTACCAAAAAACATTATCGTGTCTGATGATCACGTATCCATCGACGAATGGAGTATTCGAAGAAACGATTAGTGATATATGCAACATGGTGCACAACGCTGGTGGTCAAGTATATTTGGACGGTGCCAATATGAATGCTCAAGTTGGTTTGTGTCGACCTGGTGATTATGGCAGCGACGTGTCACATCTCAATCTACATAAAACGTTCTGCATTCCTCACGGGGGTGGCGGACCTGGTATGGGTCCTATTGGAGTGTAAGCAATTATTTAAATCTTGAAATCTCACATAAGATCTGTTCTTTGTTGGTTGAGCTAGAATATTACACTTATGATATTTAAAATAAACTATTTGAAATTCAGAAAGTGAGACAGAAAATTGTAGTGCAGTCCAATGACAAAGAACAGTTCTGTTAAAAGTTATAAGTTAAAAAACTATAATTTATAGGAAGCGACATCTTATACCTTTCCTGCCGAATCATCCAGTAATAAATTATTTGGGTAACGATCATAGTGATTTAAAGAATCTCGGTTCTGTATCCGCCGCGCCTTTCGGATCATCCGCTATTCTACCGATTTCGTGGGCTTATATCAAGATGATGGGTCCGAGAGGCTTATGCAAGGCTACGCAAGTGGCAATTCTTAACGCCAATTATATGAGCAAGAGATTAGAGAAGTATTACAAAACGTTGTACAAAGGTGAGACTGGGCTGATTGCGCACGAGTTCATCCTAGATGTAAGAGCTTTTAAGAAAACTGCCAATGTTGAGGCCGTTGATATTGCGAAAAGATTGATGGATTATGGTTTCCATGCACCGACCATGAGTTGGCCGGTAGCTGGTACTTTAATGATCGAACCGACCGAATCCGAGGACAAGACTGAGTTGGACAGATTTTGTGATTCTTTAATCTGTAAGTTAAAAAAATTTGAATGTTTAAAATATCTTAATGGCAAGCATTTTTATCATTTCATTCACGTTTATACTTCTCAACAGCTATAAGAAAAGAGATTGCGGATATTGAAGAAGGAAAATTAGATAGTGTACAGAATCCTTTAAAAATGGCACCTCACACACAGAAGCAAATTATAACAACCGAATGGAATCGACCATATTCGCGAGAGTTGGCAGCTTTTCCTGCTGTAAGAATTTTATATGAACATTAAATATATATATTAATTTATAATAATTACTTTGTAATTTTTTAGACATTTGTGAAAGGAAGTAACAAGATTTGGCCAAGCGTTGGAAGGATAGACGACATATATGGCGATAAGAATCTATTTTGTACGTGCCCACCTATTTTGCCTACAGATAATCAATAATTGTGATGTTATATTTATATACCCTGTACAGTTACTTAGTTATGTAATGCAGGACTATTTAAATATTTATTGTAACTTTTATACAAATATATTATTTATATAAAACATAATGTTTTTTTATCTATATGACAGTAGACGAAATATAACGAGAATCTGTCTTTAAGATTAAATTTTTAAATGAACATTATCTTTGTTTTCACGCTCGTAGAATATATTTTTTTATATCTAATTTCTCTACTTCTCTATTTACATTATTATGAATATATTTTACACATTTTGTACATTATAGACCAGGCATAAGATAAGCAATGTTATCGAGCATTTGAGAAAGTGTTTCAGGTTTAGCTCCATTAGTTTCCGGTAATTGCTGCGTTAAACAAATTAACGGACCTAAGGCACAGAGCAATGAATCCAGTAGAACTGAAAGACTACCGGAAACAGCTATTTGACCATCGTGTTCCTTCAAACGTTCTCCGATGATTGTCAAGCTTTCACCAAGTAATTTAAGATGAGCTGCAACATCAATTGGCTGTGTTCCAACAACTTTATACATTCCCGTACCTATTACTGGCTCGTTAACTAGATCTTTATTGGAACGATTTGACGGTGGTGAGATTGAAACATTCCCAACGACAGACGGTACGCCAAGTTGAATAGTTTTCCTTGTAGAAGCAGGCTTTGTTTCTTTCCCATTACCTGAAATACAATATATACAGAATAATTTGTTAATGCTGTATTGAATATTAAATGATACATGTGTACAAGAGACAATAACTACAAAATAACTACAAAAATCACACGATAAATATATATTCGATTTCACATTTTTAGCTAATGCACATGCACATGGAGAAAAAAGTGGAAATAAACTACAACATACAAATCATACATTGCCTATATACAAGAACCAATAAACCCACCAATTTTATTAATGAATTTTTTTCGCGAGGCGGGTGGTGGCATTTTCCAAACAGGCTCATCTTTATTTGCTGGTAAAGAATGAGGCTTTGCTGCTAAGCGCTTTGCACGTCTGCGCCAATTATATTTTTCCAGATGTGGTACTGTAGCCCACAGCTCTCCTAATCGCTTAGAAATTGCCGCAAAATCTACAAAAAGCAACAATGAATAACAACATCGAAATTGCATGCATTTATAACTTAAGGAAAAAAATATAGCTCTGATACCCATGTAAGGAGATTGCTCTAACAGTTCTTGCCTAATTTTCTTTGCCCATAGCATGTAAGCAGTAAATCTCGTTTTCTAAAAATGTCAAAAAATTAAGGTCCTCCTTTGATATTCATTCTTCATAGTACGTACCCCTTTATCCTTGCGTTGGGATTTTGTTTTGCCTACAATTTTCCCATCCTTAATAATCAATTTTTTCTTAGATTTTTCAAGCATATATAAACTATTTGCTTGTGATGATGTTTCCTGACCTAGTGGTGGCTCCAGCTTTCTGAATCCCATTTCTCTTTCGTCAATCAAAAGAGGATCTACTTCGTCGCTTCCAGAGTCTATACTCTCATCCTCATTTATCCCAGAGGGATCATCGGATTCTGAACTGGATGACTGTCCCTCATTATCAGACAGGGTTTCCATCTTAAGCCTTTGTTGTGTATGAATCGAGCTAGAATTCTTTCTCTGTTGTCCAATGTTACCCACTTGGGTAGATTGCATGGGTAATATCTGTTGTTGCTGCTGTTGTACTTCATACTGATCTAAGAACTGTTGACTTTGTAGCTGTTGTGCTTTTTGTCGCTTGAGTTTATTTTCCGTAAGATCATCAGATTCGAAGTCAACGAGCTTGGAAGATTTCTTCCTCACGCGACCACTACGGGAGATACCCGTGACCTCTAGATCTGAAAGATAAAGCAGACTGCACCTTGCCAAAAAAAAAGAAAGGGTCCAATGTACTTTGCAATAGCTAACTACCAGGCTTAAACATTTATAGAGTCAGGATAGACACAGTACAGAAATACTACTTCTATACAGGCTACAATGTATCAGCTACTAAAGATGTGGGCAGCCAGTCGCAGTACAACTCGCACTTCACTTTTCTTCACTTCTTGTCTTTGAAAAATCTGCATTATGTTTTTATGAAAAATAATTATTCAATTAACCACTTTCATAAATAGGAGATGACAATGAGATGTAAGCAAATTTAAGGTGAATGAAGCTCTCTCAATGACATTTGTACATTCCTGATCCAATTGTTTGCTTTTACCATTCATCAAGTCCATTCATCAGATATACGCAATAAGTTGCAGAAACGTTTAAGCAGCATGTAAAAATGAAGTGATTGTTTATCTCTTAAAGTCATAAGATACACAGAAAGATCAGAAAGGTGATTTGGCACGATCGAGGTTAACTCGATCTCATGAAAATTTGTATTTGTTTTTTCACAACAATAATTCATGTATGGCGCGCAGTTAGTACGACGATTATCCACCATATACGTCAAAGCGCTAGCACCTATATACGTATAACGCAAATGAATGTTACAGAAAGAGAGTTCCGAGAGTTCTCTACAAGCGCGCGCCAGATCATGCGATGCACCGCAAGCGATAGCAGCGAACAAGCAAACAGTTTGTATGATGCAGTTTTAATAGTGTGAAAAACCGATGCTCACCGTCGCTCTTCTGAGCGCGTGCTTTTGACGATCCGAACACATCCATAGCGTCCTTCCGCTGCCAAGAGTGCCAAGATGCCGCCTGAATCTGAACGCGCTGAACGCGCGCGCTGCGCCACCGCCGCCGCCGTCCGCCGCCGCCGCCGTCGCGACGTACCCTCGGATTTCGCGGGCTCGTCGCTCCTCGCGTTCATGGCGCGGCATTCAATTCGGAGTATTGCCACTTCTCCGCGCTAATATTTTTACGGGATTGTTGCATGGAAATATGATCAGCGGCTATTTATGGTTTACATCACGTCAGTCTTTTTTTAGCAAAAAGATGTTTTGTTTATTTACAAAAACAAATGCTATACACTCAAAAGATGTGCATTCGATGCAGCGCGCAGGATTTTGAATGTGACCCACATAAAATACGAATCGCTACACGGTTGGAACATTTGTGTTAAATTTATATAAATAGATATTCAACGATCCGTTCAAATTTTAAAATTTATTTAATACAAGAGGAATATATTATAGGAAGCAACATAAATATTATTTAAAAAATTAACGCAGAAATGTAACAATTTATAAGCAACTATAATATTTTTTTATCATAATTAACATTTATAACATGTTGAATTAATATGTTTGAATAAATTTAACACTTCTGATAAGTTAATACATTTATCTTAAAATTTATGTTTTAAAAATATTATTTTGTTATTTGTTTGTTTACTCATAAATTGTGTTATTTTAATTATTATATATAATAACAAGAAATTGAATAATAATTGAATACAAAATATTTCAATAATACAATTACATTATATTAAATTAATACTTCATAATTTATTTATACATGTTAAAAATTCAACATAAAATTTTAACAAGAATTTGAGTAAACGTTAATACAAATAAAATGTATTTTACTGTGTAATTTATTTGGAGTTTACAGATAAAGAGCGTTTTCCAGTATAATACTTATATTACATCCTTATTGTTTACCAATATTGAAGAAGGATGAAATGATTCATTGTACTATACTACTTGTTAGAAAACATCCAAAATTTCAATTAGTTTTAATTAATTTTCACCAAAATTAATTTTAATTTTGAAATATAAAATTTCTTTCACGCATCGAAAAATGTGAAATTTAATTACTAATCAAAGATTATTGCTAAGAAAAAAGATTTTATTAATATGTGAATATCGCCTTAAAGGAATCACGATATCTATGAATTCGAATCGCCCGATTTACTTTAAACGAACTACTTATATTATACCGCGATTCATAATATGAAATCTTTTTCGCGCGTTATGAAAAACATGAAGATGATCTGATTTTTTAATAAAAAAAAAAAAGAGAAATGTTTGTGGAAAATATAATATGATTTGTTTGTTAAATATCAAAACAAAATAGTTGCTTATAAATACGTAATAAAATTATTATCCTCTTCATCGTGCATCTTCGTTATCAACGAAGTGTGTCACCATTTTCGATTAATTTGAATTGCGCGACTAACTTCAAGCGAGACGCCAGTTCGACAAATTTCTAATGATTCGCGCCGTACAAAACATTTCTCCCGCGTCGCGATCGCGAATATTATCGACAGTCAAGAAAGAGAAGACAAAATCGGAAATCGAGGATTGATTTAAGATCTTCGTTTGTCATGCGACTGTTAATGAGTATGTAACAAAATTATTGTCTTTTTCGTAGTCACACATTTTCTCAATCGATCGGAATTCGGAAGCACCGTTGCCATTTGCAATCTCGAATAGCAAGATTCACTTTACGCACTGATCGATAGTTTTTATGTTCTAATGATATGACATTTTCCGAGATGTGAAAATTATCAATTATCGAGCAAGAAAGAAGGAAAATGTATATAAAAAGAATAAAGAAATTATTCACATTTTCATATAATACAGTTTTCCGAGGGACGTCCGGACGTCCTGAGACATTCCTTGGAGAAATGTGTTATATGTGTTAATACAAATCGACATTAATATGAAGCGGCTATTATTATCCAGACGTCTTCTAATGTACATGTTTGGATAGAAATACATAATAATCATGGTTTCTAGGATTTCTATTTCAATGGTTTTTGATCCGATAAACTCCAGACTTCAGGTGAAAAAATCTTCGACTAATCGTTCTAAATTTTGATGATTTTTTAAAAAAGATTACAGTGCATACAGATAATGCCGGCTTTTCTCACTTTTTTGTATCTGATTTTTTTATAGACCGACTACAAGGCACTAACAATCTTGGAATTTCGGCAGTAATCAATCTCTGGCAGCATAATGGAATCTCTGGCAAAAATTAAGGCTATCTTCAGCAGAACTTTAATCGAAAGGCGATAATCGTGGTAATAACAATTATTTTACTATAACTGCAGTTATTTTTACTTGTAGTATTTTCTTCCTAATTAACAATCATAAGAGAGATATTTCATAAATTTTTTATTGCTGATAATTTATAAATTTGAACTGAAATTTATATTTTAATAACGCCTATTCACATAAGTAGTGTACTTATATTCATATAATACATATATGTAAAGTACAATTTTATATGTACATATTAATCAATTGAACATCTGCAACAATAAAATAATGCCAACTTTAGCCAAATGGATGCCAACTTTAATCAAATAATATCTTCATTTATATTAAGTATGATAAAGTTGTTAATACATACACAAATGTAATGCGCTTAAAATAGTTAAAAATATATAAAATATAAATAATTAAAATAATCAATATATACATATATTACACTTTCAAAATTAGTTTATTATTTCTAAATCTTGAAAATACAAAAGTAACTATTATTTTTTACATATGGAGAGAATTATGATAATTTGTATTACTATATATATAATTTTATATAAAATATTTTTATATCATTTCTCTCAAATAATATTGAAACGTAATTTTGGAATAGTAATAAAATAGTAAATTTTAATTATCTATATGATTTTGTATATAATTTATCTATTGTTTTTTTATATTGTTTCAAGAAATTTTTGATATAATATGTAAATTTTTGATATTATATGTACAGTCAGGAATGTATTAATAGAGAAATATCAATGCTGTTTTATAAAACTCAAAGTTAAATGATCGATATATGTACATAGATATACAAACATATTGGAATTAAATTAAATTATCTTCTTGTTGCCAACCATCTTCATCAGAAAGAAATCTTCTTTTGTGACTTGTATTCATATAAGGTCTTAAAGCCCATTCTGTGTCAGCAGCTGATTCAGAATCCAGAGTTCCTAATTTAATCTCATATAATTTCATTTGGAAACGTGGTCCAATCTCTGTCAATTCAATATTCTTCCCCTGAGTTTTTTTGTATGTGTGATGTCGAAAACATATGTAGTCATCATGATTAGCAAAACTAATTACTCTCTTACTGTCTTCTTTTGGTACAGGAAACAGATATTTCAGTATGTTTGTTACTCTTACTCCTAGTTTGGTTTTAAAATTATGGAAGATTAGATGTGGATACTGTTCCGACATTGTGCCAATATCAGGAATGTCATGTCGCATTACAACACCAGATAATGTAAAGTAGGCTGTCGGTCCATACGGCAAGTGGCATATCACCAGAGCATCAGGAACGCCTCGATGTTCGTGCACAATGATAAAGTCTGTGACATCATTGGCACGACAAGCATGGATTAGCTGCTTCATCTCATAGTTACCACGATTCATTCGCTGCGAGTTTGGAAATATCAGACGGAGCTCCTTCACGAACATCTTCAACCGGGAGCTTGGGTCACGAGACGTCGTGATAACAATCTTCGGGTCCTCTACACCAGCCCAGCGATATTCGTCGTCCTCGTGGTTGACCACGGTACCGCCCATCTCCGTACCCATGGCCACTGCCATCTCTGGCCCAGCATCCTCCCATTCGATCTTCCTTTGCACATGTAATGCGCTTTTCCTTAGATCCGGATGGATCGGTATATTCTCTTCCAAACTGTGTTTCAATTTATCTTTCTTCTCTTGGATACCTTTCACTTTATCCTGCACGGATTTTCTGTAGAGGTATTCTCGACGTAATCGTGCTTGTCTCCGTAACATTTCTGCTGTTTAAGATTGTATCACGTATCGATTGTTGTAAGAAAAACTTTGTGTAATATTCACCTCGAACAGCATTTGACAACAATAGCGCGCTCGTTTGGAGGTTATAGGGTCATGGTTACACCATGTGTTTTAAAGTGCAGCTAGTTTGCAATCGCACACAGTTAAGTAACACTTGAATATAATTGGTTGAACTTAAAAGTAAGAACCAATCGAATGTAATACTTGATGCATCTAATAGGATAGCTAAATTTGTCCAAAATTGCATACAAGAATTGTTCATTTTTTTATATATATTATATTAAAAATTTTAATTATTAGGAAAAAACCAAATACAAATATAAAAATACAAATATATTTAACAAAAGAAACAAATTAAAAATATAAATTAGTTCTAACCCTTTTCTGATTGTATAAAACAACTATTAATAATAAATTTATAAATTAGTTTTTTATGTAGTAATTGTATAATTTTCAGTTACTCAATTATTTAAGATTTTCTATCTAAACTTCTTTTCTTCTAAACTTTTTATATTTAGAGTTAGTAAGATTTAAAATTATTTTTATTGTAAATTAAATTTTTTAAATATACAAATACGTTTTTATTTTTTATTTATTATTTTTATTTTTTAATATTTCTTGTATCTAAAAGTATATAAGTATATATATAGTGAAGAGATATAAAAAACGATAAGCTCTTTAGAATTTTAATTAAGAAGATTTCAATTAATTAAAATTTTAATTTTAATTCGTAAATTAGAATACAACAATTTGAACATTTAAAATTTAAATTTGCAGTATTTGTATTTATTTCTTATTTAATATTAATATGATTATAATGTTTTATTTTGTAATTAATACTATATTATTATCTATCTTAATCATTTCTTTTCTTATTTTTAAAAGATTGTATCAATTAAAGATCAATCTCGCGCCTATGCCTATTCTAGAAAATCATTTTTGAAACATTCTTTAAATTTCTCATGGATTTTTGTTGTTCGATTGTTTTTGTGTGTATCACAACGTGTATTTTGCGAGAAAATGCAATATAGCGCGACTTGAGAAATCAGTCTGCTTCCCCATGTGCGGTTTACGATGTTCGATTTGGATGTGTTATTTTGTGTAACCACTTTGAGTGCGGCCAATCACGCATGAAAGTAACAATGAATAGTATCGAAATAGGCGGATAGACAGCCAGACCGGTCATTTTGTCCGATGCGTTCGATCATCTGTGTATATGTGTGTATTCCTCCGTGTGTACACACGTATGCAGTTCACCAGAGTCCACGCCTTAAGCATCCTCTTCCGCATTTCATGTCGTCCCAAGAGGAAAAATTCCTTGGAACGTTCTGTCGATTATATACACGGAGTAAAGAACGTTTTGTTAAATGTTATAAAATATTGAAATTAAAAATTTCTTTACAGAACAATTGATAAACTAATAATACAAGCTGATACATAAAAAAGTAGATTATTGGGATTTATTTGCTTTGAAATTTAATTGACCGAAAATATGAAATGTGCGCTAACAAATTTGAATTTATAAGATGCAATTAAAAATATGTTTTATTAGAAAATTTCATTGAAAAAAAGAATATTACATTTTTTTTATGTATGCTTCTTTTTGCTCAAACATTAAATTTCTTCTCTAAATAATTAATATATATTGAACAAAATATTTAGCGTACAGTTTCATTGTCACAACGTTAACTTTTAATGACATATTACTATTCTACACATTATTTGCAATCAATGTTAAAAAATAAAGGATTAAAATAAAAAATTGCACTTGATATGAAGAATGAAGTTTAATTTTTACTCTATAAATAGAATAATTGAATTTATCCATCTCTTATTTATTTTCAAGCAAATTTTAACCAATTTGCAATTTAATAATTAATACAATATTTATTATTAAAAATTTTCGACAAAACTCACATTTTCTTCTAAATTGTTTCGATCACTTTCGTTTAAGAATGCGAAACATCCTGAATAATATCTCACGATATCTGACTCGTGATGAATAGAATTGTTACCATGAATTGTCTACCCGTAGAGAAACTTGATTTGCGTTACGCGTTTTCCACAACAACGTGTATATAACGATGTCAGCGCAGGCAATGCCGGTCAGTCCGTATTATAGCAATTCAATAATAAATTGTAGAACGGCTCGGTCGCCGCATTATGCGCCGGTAATCACAGTAATAAGCAGTTCTAAAAGTAACGTAAGTACGTTGTAGGTAGTAACGAGTGGAGCGGTAATCTCGGGGGATGCCTCTTCTGCGTTCGTAGCTAGGTGAAGGAGGAGAGAATTGAGACGGAGGGGAAATATGAAGAAGATGAGAGAGAGAGAGAGAGAGAGAGAGAGAGAGAGAGAGAGAG
>Ga0157363_1003196_pt1 | contig 14715 bp, 7 predicted proteins | sample AttsexASBM1_FD_111477 | JGI IMG/M metagenome (GOLD analysis project Ga0157363, IMG submission 111477) | Fungus gardens microbial communities from leaf cutter ant in Ribeirão Preto, State of São Paulo, Brazil - Atta sexdens ASBM1 | ecosystem: Host-associated > Fungi > Mycelium > Unclassified ...
AGAATGTATTTTATCTTATAAGAATTGACTATGAATACCGGCCTAAATGTAGTTAATCACGGATATTTTGTGTATTTTGACATCATCATCAATCCTTTTAGATACATTAGCAAAACGATTAAAAATACATAAGACAAACTTATTTTTATTGAATCGAGAAAAGTTTATAATGCATGAATAATAACCGGTCTGACGCATGGTAACGTAACGAGCGCTTTCTGATGATATGCAATTCGGGACACGTATAACTTCGGATCGGAAGCGCGATAACGACCTCTGGTAAAGACACAATGATTAAGGGACAGCTTGCTGGAGACACATTTAGGCATTCGTGCGGGGTGGCTGGGAAGTGATTCAATCTCCGCGTAATCCTTGTAATCTCGAGGGTATATCTCCGTGTTCCCGTGGCCCGCCCCAGGGAAAAGTGCCGAACTTGATCCCAATCCAGAAGTATTTACGCGCGATCATTGATTTCGACCATCTTGACAGTACCGATGTGGCTTTTGACATGTTTTGGGACTTTATGCCACGATTATTTAGTTTCAATGAACCTGATGAAATACGTCTCTTATTCGCAATAGTAAAATGAGAAACATCTTTTGAGAATGCGAAAGAGACAGATGCAATTCGCATAACGTTCATAAAATATCACTTACTTTTGAAATATGTAGATATATAAGTATATTTTATTTTTATTGTTTAAAGAGCAAGAGCTTATTTAGAACTGATATTTCGAAAGAACTTGCGATTAGTCTCTTACTGGAGACTAATCGCTTCGTGCCGCTTACGCATATTTTATACCAGACATGACTATTCATTGTATGTAACGTGCTATTTTTCATACTGTTATTTACTGATATTCATTACTCCTTTTTACTTTGTCTCTTACGTGAACTTTATGTAAAGGTATTTAAATCATTATTTGAAGTCATTGAATGCAACAATTTCTATAAATTAACGCTCTTCTTTCTACTATATATAGAATGGAGCAAATATGAATCGAAAATATATAATACGAGATATACTAGTTATAGTAATATAATAATCGATTCTCCATTCTATCTCATTTCTTTATTATATTAAGAGTTATTATTTACTCTAAATATAATTTATATTTGTTCAAAATAAATGACATAATAATTCATAATATAATTTTAATATACATTTTTGAAATTATTTTTTTCATTTTGAGCTTTAATATATACAATAGAAAATTTTTAATAATTAACTTTTTACATGTTTACATTATACATACATTTATTATATAATGTAATATTTATAATTTTTCTAGTAATTATTTTTTTATGTACTGAATGCAAAAATGAATTCTAACTTAATTTCTGTGGAATGAGAACAATTTTCAAATATTTCCGCATGAGTAAAACCAAAAATGCAAGAAGCATTTGCACGAAGTGCAAATGTACTTCGTGAAAGAGATGAATGCCAGTAGGGGTTGATATAACCGCGCAATAACAACCCTTCACGGAGCGGAGGTTGACGCAGTGCCGTTGAGGCAGTGTTTACGTTGAGGGGTTGTACAGGCGACTCTACCATCCGCCCCCGGTTCGGCTTAACGCTAATGAATCTGATTTGCATCTGATCCCAAGCGGCCTTCGATTCAATGAATTCTCGAAGTCTCGGATGAATTATTTAAAGACTTTAATTCTCCTCGGACGTGTCGATAATTGATTATACAATATGTGTTTTCGATGCATCGCTTTATCATTACAACGAACGTTATTTCGAATGCGTATATTTCTGCATTATATATCGAATATATTATCAATTACTTCATTTATTATTATGTCATTACTTTTGTTAATAACAGATACTCTAACGAATTTTAAGTTTATTTTTTCTTTGCTGCAGAAAATTAATAAACAAATTTTGAATAAGCAATTTTTCATAAACAGTCAGAATGTAGATTTGAGAGATTTGCAGCGAGTTCTCTTCTCAACAGAAATTGGTAGAATATTTAACGATGACAGTTAAGAAATTGCGATAAATAATAGCTGGCCGTCAAATCTCAGAAAAAAAATGTGCTAGTCATAAAATTACCTTACGGTCTCAGTCGATTATTTTGCAGCAAAAAGCAGCAGCATCCGATATTACATCGACATATACGATGCATTCGCTCGAGCACTGTCCAATTTAAAATATTGCGAGCATCAAGGAGAACGAATGATCTTATTTAAGAAAGTGGGTCGAGTGGCTTCATCGTTCAATTGTGCCTCTTCGTCGAATTTCACTTTGCAATCGTCAGAGACGTATTACGTGACGGACGGAGTCGTAGTTATTTGACGTTTCACGAATGGCGTCACTTTGTACAGATTTGTCGTAAGACTGTTAAAAATTATCGCTCGGTCGGTCAGTTCCATTCAACCAAAAATCTTTGATGCGTTTCGACAATCCATTATTATTGAAATTCCCTGCGGTGCGGTGCGACAAAGCATTTAATTGGCATTAGATATACCTAACTTAGATTTATCCCTATTTCGGATTATGATTTTCTGAAATTTAGGAACGTGATCCTCGTGCCGAGTTTGTTACCTCTTTGCTTGGCAGATTCGTGTTTAATGGGCGGGAACCTTTCAGGCATATCCGTACTCCACCTTCGACACGATTGTATTATACTTCAGGATACGAAAACTTTATCCTTCGACCTTCTCGTTGGAAAAACACCGCATTGCATTCTTCGAGCAACAAGGACAGTCGAGGACAAGGAGGTATGAGATCGTCTTTGCACGCGTTTTACAACGCCCGCGCTCGTTCTCGTCTCGCCGCAGCAGGCGAATAATAATTGCGCGAAGGTAACTACATGGACGCACCTAGATACTTAGCGTCGTTATTTATCGCTCCGTTTTCTCGTTTTATTTTTCTTCTCGGCAGGGGGGGGAGGGATTGCGCGCAACATAGGTCAAAGGAACTTAACGACGATTCTCCGTCGAACGAATGATTTTAGGAAAGACCGCAGGTTTATTCACGGTCACGATTTACGCGCGACAGAACGCAAAATACGGTTTTCCCACACGCCGATTTTTCACTTGTAAGCTAAATCTTCGATACCGCTTTACTTGTAAATCTTGAGATTGTAGATTCCTCCATAAGTCACCAATCTTGAAATAAAAATATGCACGACGGCATGTACTTATACTTACTAATTTATAATCATATTGTGGATATAATATACTGAGTTCTAAAGGTACTGAATCTTAAAATATTACTAACATTTAAGATTTATTAATATTTATTACTTAATTAGATTTATATACTAATTTATGTTATGTATAGTGTACTAAAAAAGATACTGAATTTTAAAATATTTTTTAAAATCATATGCGTAGCGAAACTCATATGCAGATAGAATCTTGTCAAATTAGAATTTCGTAATATTAGAAGATTCGCAAATGAATAGAATGAAGTTTCTGAATAAAGTCATGACAGAAGCTTTTCACATATGTCAAGAACTTGCCTAAATTCATAATATCATTTGCACCGATTACATTACTTGCTACAATTCTTTTTCTTTGCAATAGTCAACAATACCATGCTTGAATGCATTTTACCTATAGTAAAATTAAGAAGTATGTGCAAGTATGTGTTTTTAACATAGTGATATTCATGATCAGATTTTATATTTAGAAATTTTAAGTTACAGTCTTAAGATATTATAAATTGAGAGAGCAGTTTAGCAGAGACTAATAGAGTTAGCCTATCTACAAGATTTTTAAGCCTTAAGCCATAAGAAATGGACGAATCATAGTCAATTATTCTCTTCGCATTCGTAATTGCTCATTTTCCTGGTAGTAAATCCGGATTACAATCAAAGAGCAGCATTAAAGAGACTAATACACTTAAGACACTACTTAAGATAATCTTAAAATAAAAACGAACTACTAATACTGCCCATAATCTCCTTTTAAAAAATCATTCATTTATCAATTAAATTGCCCATAAGTATTTTTCCGTAATATAGTTCCGCAATTAAATGATCACACCAGATATATTTATATCACATCTCATTTATTATTCAGCTGCTTTAACGCGATGATAATTTCAAAAAATATCTACTGCTTAATATTGACATTGGAATTGAATTTTCTTTTCATTTTTTTTTTCTTTCGGGGATCGAACTTGCAATATTAATGTACGACACGAGTGAGTGAGATCAACGGCGCACGTGTGCCGGGATAACTTTTGAAATTAAATATGACGACGCAAACGAGCAGTTTAGCCCCTGATACGTTTGCACGAGGTATACAGGATTTGCGTGATTTTATTTACTTAGGACACTCTCTTTCTCTTTCTCTTTTCGCCACTCGTATATATATATATGAGAAATTCACGTTTGCAGGACGTGGCAAATAACGCGCGGTAGCGCGTTAAAAAGCTGTCGCGCGTTGTTGGCGCAAGATAATACGTTGATCTTCCACGCGCAATCGCTGATAGGGTGGGGCGATGGAGGGACTTTGACAGCACGTGACTCGACGACGGATTAAAATTGCGGTGGGTCAGCACAACTTTTCTCATTTGATCGCGGCGCCTGACACGTAGGATTACATCGTGTATAATTCAGGAGATTCAATGGCATTATTAAATCGCGAAATGTCATAAATAAGATCGAGTAACCAGTTGGAGAAGTAATGATCGCCTTTCAATATTATGAGTATGAATGCCAATCGCACTCTTTACATCGTTATTTTTATGCTACTGAATATTGAGTGAAAAACAAAATCCTTTAGGGATTAGTTTGTTGACTTGAAAAGTCAACTTACTTTTTATTTTATAATTTTTAATTTTATTTTAATATTCTGGAAACAAATAATGTATAATTTATATCATATGTATATATACATTATTATTAATATGTATATATATATATATATATATATATATATATTTACATAAAACACCCAAATGAGTAATCAATTACAGTATATTTACATTCATGTAAGATAGCTTGGGTAGAATATGTTACAAGCTCAAGCCTCCGAAGAGATAAACTTTCCTCGAAGAAGGTAGGATTTACCAGAGTCGCATAACGATCAAGTTGTCAAGAGCGCGATTATTCGTTTCCAGTTCATAAACTCTCAGAGTGCACAATGGTGGCTAACTAGGCGTGGTTCGGTTTGAGGAGGGTCACCTGGTATATTATGCGTTGTATATACGCGTATATCCGAGCGGGTATACGCGTATATACCTACTCACTCAGGGTTTCACACCCTGCAACATCCCTGACAGGTTGATATTCCGCTATACGGATGTAACGCGTGTCAAAAGCGTCGAGATTCCTTGTCACGACACTAATGCACGAAATTCCTGAAAGAAGGTTTGAAATGATCATAATCAAGGATCCGATTACGCGTTCGTGTTATTTCTTTCCAATCACTTTTTGACGATAACATAGCTAATAAATCTTTTAATTCAATCGTTTAATTGTAAGATTTTTTTCAATCAAAACCTTTCCCCATGAAAAAATCTATTACAAATTAAGTTAAATTAAATATAAATTCTAGAATACTTATATACAATACTATGGTGTTTTATGTTGTGATCGTGGCTCTGTATTATTTCATAAATATCCGTAACTGGTCTGCATTTATCCTATCCCATCTTGTCCTTCGCGACGAAGAGTCGCCTTTAATTACGCGTACAATATAGAGGAAAGATAGTGTACGTGTGCAAGCGCGCGCGCAAGTACCAATATGGAATTCGATTTCAACCCGACATGGTGTAGTTGACTCGGATCAACTGCGGCTGCAGCCTCGTCCGCAGGTTCTCCTACTTTCCCGGTCAAAGTTGTTATCCGGATTCTCATCTCCACTATTCCGCGCGTTTCGCACGCGTGTGTGCGTGCACGTATGTATACGTACGCCGACAAAGTGTCAAGCCTTATCTGACTCATGAGATCTCGATAGTAGGGTGATGTATATGCGTGGGCGTGGCAACTCCAAGGACCAAATTATAGTCCCGCGACGGAGGTAGAGGATGCCACTAGGTTGGGGAGGGAACCCCAATCTCTCGTGGAGACCCCCGATCATCCCGTTTTCCCCTCTCTTCTTGCCCCTTTTTACACTTATTTACACGCTGTCTCTTTTTCTCCTCGACCATCTTGCACCATCTCATTCTCTCGTTTCGGTTGTCTTCCATTGTTTGTCCGATGACAGGTGAGCTTGCTCTCGGACAAAATTGTAAGCGAGTAGCTTATTTTTCTTTTATTTTAAAGTCGTGATTTTACACCGAAATCGTTTGTATAAAGGAATTTAAATTAGAGGGAAATTTATTTCTCTCCGTCATGCTGGACATTGATCTGTATTGAAATAATCTACTTATCTCCATTTGGTTCTTTGGATTAAATAATTTTGAGGAGTTTATTGATACTATTTAAGAATTATAGATTTATGAGTATATTGACTATTATAGTTTCAGTTGAGTCAGTATAAACACAAAGGGCTGCAAAAGGGCATCTATCTACCGCTGTTTCAGACATGATGCAAAAACTTGTTAGCCTCATTCTTTTTTACTTCAGGAGATATACATTTGTCGAACGCCAAACGAATGCATTTGTTCGTATGATTATTGTTGGAACTATTATAAGGCTTCTCTTACTTTGAAACAGGTATTTTAATTGCACATATTTTTCTGTAATATTACTTTGTTGTGTAATTATACATCGTGTGAAACATGATATTTAGTTCTTACTTCTATCGAATATTACAAATGCATTAGTTTGTATAATAATAATATAAATCAATTTGCATATATGATACGTCATAATTATTATTTTGTTATTATAAATATTATAATAATCATACATGTTTCCCACTAAAAAGAAAGTATTATAAAAAGTATTATCTGATTTAATATAGTATGAGATAAAAATTGTTCACGTTTGCATTTACATGAAATAAAATCCTTATGTTCAATATGAAAAAATATTCGCATCCGTTCGCTTATTTAAATGCTTCGTCAAGTTTGATATGTTTTATTAAAAATTTTTTTTTTTATCGTTTGTCGCAGATTTTCAGAAAATTTCTTAAGTAATCGTCATTTATCATAAGTTCAAAAAACCTTTTAGAGGATTAGAGAATTCGCTACATTTTCTACGTCTTATACTTTATGCCGACTCGCCGGACTCGCTCATCCGTAAATGCTATTCGTTTTGGAATTTTTCTCGTAACCTTTTTAGGTTACCGGCTTTACAGAGCTTTCCGTCCTTCCAATTCTTTTCTGGCGTTGAGAAATTGTTGTTTCTTGCTCATGCAGATTAACAGATTTTTCCGAATGTTCACATCCGTGACGGCGACTTTGTCGCCAACTCGTTGTAGAGCTGATTTCTTTTGACACGATAGAATGATTTTAGCCTTGGTGATTTCCCAAGCGATTTGCCAGGACTGACCGTACGATCTTATGAAAATATATTCAAATGTGAACTGTACCGGTTTTATTTTATAATAATTTTATATAGTGGCAAGTGAAAAAAATCTCTGTTTTGAAAAGTTTATAAAAGTAACGGGTCAGTTAGAATATTTGAATTTGCGATATTACTAATAATATATAAATAGTGAACCTTTTTAGGACTATGAAAAAATATTTTCATGCTTTATGCAAAAAAAATTATTTGTTTAAAAATGATATCATGATGATCATGTCAACTTATTAGCTGGTTATTCTCAGATTGTAAAAATATGAAATTTTAAAAATAAATTTACTTGAAAAATTGATTTGAAACAGTCATTTCAAGATATGTATACTTTGGCTGTATTCCCTTGATATTTTTACAGAAGATGGCTCTGTTTTACGCATCAATTACTAAATCATTATTGATCTTTTAATACTGTTTTATATTCAGTAAATAAGTTATTATTTTCTCAGATACAGTTTATATTTTCGAATGATTTTGTAATATATGTATTTAAAAATTGCTTTCTCTTTTATATTATAATATTATATTATTGAGAATACGTGATTTTATAATATATCAATATCTAAATTAAAAAATACCAGAATAGTATCATTTATCTTATTATATAATATTATATTGATTACCTTTTAAAATAAAGTTTGTTTAGATATAAAATAATGTTATCAGTTACATATAAGCAATCGTAAATGCAGATTAATTGGAAAAGAGAGAGAATATAGACAAAGGAAATGCTTTAATTTCACATTGACGCGATTGCACTGCAAGAGATCGCTTCGATTCCCTCGTTAATTGAACATCAGTGTATTTTCGGATTTGAATACTGTGGTATCTCGTAGAAATGTAAAAGCTAGAAGAGACCGAACGGTATAAACGAGAAACGTGCAACAGGCGTGAATGAAACAATGGCGGGCCATATATCGACCAATAGCAGAAGAGGTGAGGAGCCTACTCGACGAGTACGATTCTCTCTTAGGTGGAGCCTCTCGCGATCCATGTGATTTCTTGATCCTTCGCCTCGTAGATCGTCTATCTTTAGCGTCGAAGAAAAACCGGAATTTTTTTATCGAAAGAAACTCGATTTTAGTTCTTTATCTCACGTATATTTGTTCTTTATTCAATAATCAACATAAGATATTTGAGAAAAGCATGTTATTTATTTTCAGATAAAATTTTATCACCTTCGTTATCCGAATATAGGATTTCCTTATATACTTTCATCATATTCCACAATATTATTTTTAAAAAATCTTGAATACATTTATATATTATTCGAGCGATATTATTTTTATCAAAATTATTGAACCTTAAGAGTAATTATTGAACCTTTTTTCTTAATCATACGAATATAACGAATCACATGCTATTATTTAAAAAGTATAAGGTTGATGTATAAAGGCCACGTGTGAAGACATTGTCTTATCGTTCGACCGACCAGTATGCGCGACGATGTAATTGATCGATATCAAGGGGTACATCACCGGCAGATGTTCGAACGCGCCCTCACCTCCATCTGTCTCTTTCATAAAGTCCCACTGTTAGTATATGGCAGAGGACCCTGCGGTGGATGCGTGTATACATACCTGCATTGTATATATGTATACACATATATTACATATAGTACGTGATTTGTTATATTTTCTACATATGTATAATGAATCTCTTTACACTGCTACGAACAAGACTGAAAATATAAATTATTTTCCTTAATGCTAAATACAAATGAAATTATTATTACACATTATAATGTTACGTAATTATTGTAGAATATGTAGACAGCAGGCTTCAACAATACTTTGATAAATTCGGGATATTTTAGAACACATGATTTTTTATATGTCGCGAAAGAATCTAAAAAGATTCAGGGTTGATCGTTTTATTTATATTTTTCACTTTTTACGCACCAGCGTTATTATTACATAGTAAAAAAAAAGTACCATGCTAAAAAGCATACTTGCCCTTGTAGATTTTTCTGTAACATGCCGATATAAATGGATCATTAGGAGCGAAACGTTCGCGATATGACATAAATAAATCTCGATAAAAAGCAATATCGAGCGAGTTTCTTCATTTTTCGTTTTATTTCAAGCGTGGCGGAACAAATTTAGCGGCATTTCGAATTGCGAGAGCACCCAGTAGATTCGCGCACGATCAACGTGATGCCTCGTACACCTTGGAACCAAGTGGATATACCTAATAGGTACCTTTATACGCGAGATTCAGGCGCGCTATAGGAGGCGTGCCGCGAAAATTGCATCATTTTTCACGGTTGCGAGCACTTTGCTCGATTCAAAAATCGCGCCTTCCATTCGGGAAGAAAAGAGAAAAATATCGCGGACGCCGAGGTAACGGGAAAGAGAAGACACGAACTACGAAGTAGCAGACATGATGCAGAAGGGAGAATGTGTGTCTTGTTATGCTCGATAAGATCGCAAGTTTATTAATTAAGCGCCATAGTTGGAAAGAGATGAAATCTCTGGTAAACATACGCCCGCACTCTCACCTTGCATTTCAGTTGTACTTTGAAATTTTGAAGAATACTTACACACAATCACATACAATGTTATTGTCAAGATTGAAAAAAAGAATTTGAACTGATAAGCATTGTCAAATATCACTGCAAAATTTATTGTATGTATATACATAGACTTATATATATTTATTATATGTACTTATTATATGTATAGGTATTATCAGAAGAGTTCGAGGGAGAATTAATTTTACAATTATTAATATAATAATTTAATTAGTACTAAATTATGTAAACATAAAAATTAATTTTTGTTATTGTTCAAATTTTCTAAACAATTTGAAGTTGTAACAATTTAAAGTATATTTTTTTAGTAGATAATATGATTAAGATTTTTTAACGTTGTTCAACAACTAATATTAAAGCTCTTAAAGATTGTATGTAATATTTTGATAAGAAATAAATCACATTATTTTTTTATTATTCTGATTTCTGATGCTTTTAAAGATTCTTAAATTTTCAATTCGTAATTCGAGAAAGACTCTTGAGCCTCCATTTTCGTTAAAAATTTAAGGCATTTATGTACACAACCAATTATACGTTTTTATAAAAGACTATTGGCCTATTATCCTCATTAGTAATCTAAAAAATACGCTCTACGATCATTCATAAAATTTATAATCGGACCTGTAACCGGGAACGATACGTAGAAACGTGCGCGTCGACGGAGCTAAAAAAAATAGTAAGTCTCACCCCGATCATTATGAATTTCAGTACGTTTTTTTCAGCGTAATAAATTAGTCAAAGACGCTCATCAATTTTATGACGCGCGCGTCCATAGAGAAACGATGCCCAAAACATCGTCCGTCCACCACTGCCAACTCCGGATGGCCTCGAACGTGATGGATGATTTTTCTTTCCCATACATATATTCGTGAACTGACGTCGAGCGATCTTCCACTGGCGCTCATTTGCGCACATACCCGTGTACCACCCACGTGCGTGTAACCGCGCGCAGCGAGCTTAACCGCTACGTGCGTCTGTATGCGTGCGTGCGTGTGCATGTGTATGAGGACACGTAGCAACCAGGCACATTAGCGAGCGCGATTCCATGAATAATAAGTGGCGCGAACGAATTGTTTCGATCGTCGTTGCTGTCGCCTGGATTACATTGCACCGAATTATCTGTACGTTTCTCTCTGTCAGCTCTAATTATTCCCCATTCCGTTTGTCGAGTGACATTACCTGATCGTTGACGTGTACTCTGGACCAGTAAAGCGGAATATTTATATACCAATTATATATATTTTACATAAACATGAGTCCTCGTATCTTAAAACCCATAAAAATTATTATTAATTTAGGAATGTCTAAGTTCGTTTTCGAACTGCGACGCATAGCACGAAAGTTTCCTTTATTGTCTCAATATAATCGGTTCAATTTCTACTACAACGACTCGAAAGTATGTTTCATATCAATCTCTCATCGTGTGATTCTCGCCCTTTTATTACAGACTGTCATAACGCATAATCACACGAGCAACTAGCGCAACTATTTGTAACTGCACTATAAGTGCACACGTGCGATAACTTCTCTCGTGAATAATTTACATCGCTCTTCAAGTTCTTGGGTTTGTTTAAAGCTACGGTCCATTACGAACGACGTGGCCCACGCGGCAGAATTCCAGACTCCGGATAGCGATCCGCTATCCGTAAATCGCTTCGATATCGTTCGCACGATCGGCAAGATGATCATTTTCCATTTCTACGGGCCGCGTCTCGTTTCTCTCACGTTCCTCCAACGCGCGAGAGAGAGCCTCTCTTCCATCATAGACAAAGACTCGTGCAAGAACCATGTACCACGGGATAGGCTGCCGCCGCCACACGGGCTCGAGTTTTACGCACGTAAGAAGGAGATCGATATATTGGTATACGGGCGAAGGAATGATAAATGGCTGTGTCGAGAGATGCGCGGATAACATAATGAGACGTATTGTGCTTTCGACCGGGACCCACAAACTGGGCTTAGGGAACTCTCTCGGGATCTACCAGGCCCTAAAAATTTCTCAACTCGGTCTCTCTCCATGACTTTCCGGGAATTGTTGTTTTCCCGGAGAAAACATGCCATTCTCATAATCCTCTCTTTTGTCGGTAAAATTTTGCGCTCTAAGCGCTCTGGTTCATTATAGTTTTTATCTTCGTTGTTTTTATTTCTAAGTTATTGTTATATAACATATAATAATCTATAAATATAAATTATTTAATAACTACTAAATTTAGAATTTCCGCATATTTAAAACATATATTTGATATTCTGGATTATTTAATATCAATTTTGAATGGCCAACAGTACGAGTAGTTTTAAGATCGAACCTTAAATTGCTTAAACTACTCAAGTAAAATATAATAAACTGTTCGCTCTATTAGAGCTTAGATTTAAAAACGCAAAAGTTATTTATTTTCTGTGTTTTGCAATGAATATTTTTGCATTCTTAATATCTGACTCGATAAAATCAATCAAACGAATCGATCATTAGTTTCTAAACTGTCTGATGTCCATTTATACCAATGTAAATTAATTTTAATTTCGGTTTAATTTTCTCTTCATCTTTTTCTAATTCTTAGAACTAGAGAAAGATAAAAGGTAAATTCAACTGAGATTAATTTATATTTTAGTATTATATGATATATTCTACATTGGTAGAAATGAACATGACACATAGTTCTTTAAAAATACTAAATAATTCGATTAATTTGTTTGATTTTTTATAGAAATATGACAATTATTGCATATTCTTTATTAGAGATTTTTTAGTTAAATTTGGCAACGATTATTCATACCTGTTAAATTTAAGTTATTTTCCAAAGAAATAGTTAATTTTTGTCAATCTATCTATCAATCTATCAATCTTGAATATATATGCGAATGCATTGCGATTGTTTCAATACATTATTAATACTAACAGTATGAATAATGTTAATAATGTTAACATTAATAATAATTGTACAACAAAAAGCAAAAACTTAGAAAATCAAAAACATGTTTATATAATATTTCTTATAAATCAACATATCTTTCTCGCGTATGGAAACTTTAAAATACATATAATCTCTTTTATGCCTGCAAATGTCAGATGAATAATATTGGATTCTTTCTGCGGTACGAGAGTTTTAAAGAAACTAAACACAGCACTTTTAGAAAATATGAAGATGTACAACGTGAAAAGTATCATTGCTCGAGATCGCGAGCATGATCCACATAATCGTATAAAAGATGACGTGTTTTCAATGTGCGAGAAGGTCGTGACAGGTCGCTTGTTTTGTCGGGCCGACAACAGGATCTTCCTTGTCCACTGTCAACTCATCCTCCTTCTCGAGAACGCGACTCCGGGCTTTTCGAGCTCCGATGACGGAGAGAAAGGAGGAGAACCCATGTTGACGCGCGAGGGGTTGAAACGGAGAGAAAGAGAAAGAGAGAGTGAGGAAGGAGGGAGTAGAGAGAGGGGAGAGAGAGAGAGAGAGAGAGAGAGAGAGAGAGAAGTACAGGGGTTAGACTAGGGGTTAGATAGGATAGGGTGTGTCGTCATGGCTACGCAGCAGGGGGCGGGGCAATCGATACACCCTCGCTCCACGCACTAAGCGCACGCAATGCGTTTATAACACAATGAAACAATGACGACGACCGCGGCAGGAAGGAGGGCGAATGGTGTCGGATGCGAGCGGGACGCTGGTCTAGAATCGCGCCTTCTACTTCCGAATGTGCGTTCAGTTGCCGGTCCTTCTGCGCGAGCGATGATTGGTAATGTCCACGAATCGAGACGATGTTTAACGGTATCTATTTATAGACCTATCGGCTTATTCTCACGATCCTTGCAGGGCTGACATGGAATCGCGAATAAATACACAATTTCTTGAATTTATTAAATTCGCTCTTTTCATGTCTCTGTTTTTTTTCATCATTAATTTTATGCGACTTATTTAATATAATAATTTGATTTTTTTTTATATTGTACTGTGATTTTTTTTTTATATTATACTGTGATTACGCGTGTTATATTCCATCTGTGATTTCTTGATTTCTTCCTTTTGCTGAAAAGGATTTCGGTACGGATTGCATGGCTTAGCTGCGAACATTTTCATTTACCTTGCTTTACTTTTAGCATGAAAGGAAGGGCATAGTTCAGCGAATCGATTTGAAGATTAAAATAGAGGAAACCTGCTTCGAGCTATTATTGTATGACTTTGTAAGCTATTCACGCAAATTGATCGCATATAATTTTCCAGACTCGCATGACGAAATTCTGTGTATGGGTGCATGCGTGTATATATGTGATGCTCACTTGCAACCATCCTTTCCTTCTTTCCTCGAGAGCGAAAGATTTTTTCGGTTATTTCATCATGCGGCACAACAATACGAAGCCGCGCAGCTGACAATGGAAGGGAATCATCCGAAAATTTCAGACAATGAGTTCTTGAGTGTATCATTCGGTTGGTTATGAGCTTGCGATCATTTATCATTCAACCGACCGACATTTTTCATCGTTTCATCTTAAGGGGTGACGATTTCTAACATCTTTCGTTGATGCGTCGTCTTCCATATCTTATTCTTCTGAAATTAAATTATTTTTTTGAAGCTTACATATGTATATACAAGGGGGAAGAATATGAAGTACTTAAATATTTATTTACACAGATTTGAAAATGATTTTGTTGGATCATCATCAAAATAATTAGAACGCTTAAATGTTGATGACAATGCTGTAAAAAGTTTTAACATTTTATCAATCAGTTTAAGCAGCTTACATAATCATTTTGATTGGTCC
>Ga0157363_1003197_pt1 | contig 14715 bp, 4 predicted proteins | sample AttsexASBM1_FD_111477 | JGI IMG/M metagenome (GOLD analysis project Ga0157363, IMG submission 111477) | Fungus gardens microbial communities from leaf cutter ant in Ribeirão Preto, State of São Paulo, Brazil - Atta sexdens ASBM1 | ecosystem: Host-associated > Fungi > Mycelium > Unclassified ...
GTGGCTGGCACGCAAATATGCTGGCTTGTATAGACATCTGAGTGCACAATGTATGTAAATTAAATGGACAAGACACAAAGTAGACAGAAAGATTCAAGTTCACGGCTCGCACAGCTGGTGCGAGCAGCAGCGTGAAATAGTTTAAAAGAACAGGTTTAAGATTTTAAAATGAACTATACCGAAATTCTTCGAAATATATGTATTTTAACAATAAGACTACCTCCAGTCAATGTTTTTTTTTTACTTTTCTCAAGTGAATATTGACATAGAGATATACATATATTAAAAAAAGATACTCGAAGGAAATATGTGAAAAAAAACCGCAAAGAAGAAATAAAATAAAATATGAGAAAGATAGTTTTCTATAGTAAAAAAAATGTAAAGTTTTTTTTTGTTTTTTAATGAAAAAATTTGAATAATAGTATTTCTATTAGAGTAAGATGGCAATAATTTTTCGATGTATCATTGACATTTCTTGCAATACGCTAATGCTAACGTGTTACCATAAAAAAACAATATGTTATATGATACGAAGAAAATATGGATGTAAGTTGCTACTGGGACGATATTTGAACGAAAACTTCACGAAAGTTTCACTTGTAAATTACAGTGTCGGAACACTATACAAATTCGCAACTTGAGCGGTATTTCGTGAATTCTATTATTTTGCTTATATTAAAAAAATTGTTCGATCTCTCAATGCAATGTGTCATTTTTTTTTATATTTCTGTCCTGCCTTTGTGGATAACTAGTTTTTCATAATCGGTCCTCATCCAATTGCGAAAAAAAAAAGATCGAACATTCGCGTTAAGATCGAACGAAAGTTAAATATCATGAAAGAATTGTGAAATGACACATGCTTTTCTTCTCGCAAAAAATTTCTTATGAAGATTCCTGCAAGTTATTTGCGTGGCTCGATCGACGGTAGCTTCGATCATCGTTAGAACTAGACCGATGCGTAAAGACAAAATGTAAGTGGATTAATTCACCAGAAAAAATAGGTCAACTTACCATACCATGCCTGCGCTTCACCCTGCACCTCGATCGCTAGACCAAAATCTGCTAATTTCACAGCCGCCCCTTTCGCCTTGCTCGCGAGGAGTAAATTTTCGGGCTGCAACAGAAAATGGCAGATTCGTCGACATCGAGTCGATATTCATTAACTCTTCTTTAATCAAAATTTCGATTGAAATTAAACTCGAATAAGATTCGAACATTTCGTATGATTTCATTGACGTTAAAATAGACGGAATATATATCCTTGGAATTAACAGAAAACGTGACTTTAAATTAGGGAGTTACTGGATTCTGAAAACCGATAAATGTCGATGAATTTTAAATTCTGATCGAGAACACAATTGAAAATATCATCTTCTATTATTATCGTACATTTTAGTTAGAGTTTTTGAAATATCCCATGCAAATCGCGAAAAGTAGATGAAGCATTGGACGGAAGTGCATTGTTAAAGGATAGACCGCGCTACAGATGTTCGCTCGTTTTATTTCAACGGCAGCCGTACGAACTCGTAGCACGCTCACCAAACTCGACCCTTTTTCTCTACGTACTTTCAGATCCCGGTGCACAACTCCATTATGGTGGCAGTGGTGAACGCTTTCCAGGATTTGTTGAATACAGTGCGAGGCGTCCGCCTCGCTGTAGAATTCCCGGGCGACGATGTCCTCGAACAGTTCTCCGCCGGTGACTCTGTAAGCGTTTTACGTTTCAATTCCATTTCGCGAGCGCGTCGCGAGATCGCGTGGTAAAGCAATATCACCAAGTAGCGGGACGTTTAACCCAGGAAATAAAAGTAGCGTGAATTTTCGTAAATGCTTCATACGTAAGCGTGTTCTCGCAATACCGCTTGTATTCGAATTTGTTGTGCAAAAAGTAGCAAGATTTATCTGAAGACATGGTAGAGTCTCGGCGCTGATAACATTATACACGTAAAATCTCATTGATTAGTATTTAAAGGTAGCTATTATTGTACATTAAAATGCAACAGACCTACATTACAGCCGAATGATAAAATAAAATTTACCAGAGAAAATTATACATGAATTGACAGTTGAAAGAAAATTTCTGAAGAAATTAAAAATGAAAAAAATGGTGGAATGGAAGAACTGTTGCATATCATATGTATGTGCATAGAATTAAAAGTAATTAACTGCTTGAATATTAAAAATTCGGCAGACGAAACCAAAAACAGCGTACCATGTCAATAAAAAGTTGAGCAAAAGACGAATAGATGAAATTAAATGTTCTGTAACCTGTAGATTAATTGCAGGCGACGTGGCAAAGTCATATCGTTGCCACATGGCAAGAAGGAGAAACGAGATTTATGGTATACGATAAATTAACGTTACAAATCTAAACGGAGCGTATTCTCGCGTGGAAATTAAATTAGGCGCGATATTTTCTTAACTCGTGCGTAGATCGCTGACGATTTTAAAAGGCCACAGATTGGTATCTACTTGATGCAATTAGAGCTCACGAATTGCCTCGCTGTTGTTCCGCTGCTAGAAGCCTGTTAGTGGAATCGAGACTAATAGATGAACGTGATGACCCGTATTCAGAACGCGCTTTGATCGATAAATGCGCGCTTTTATTTCTGAAACTGTATAGCATATGTAATGTAAATTGTATGCTAAATACGCGTTAACATTGTTACAAGCGCGTTTTGAATACAGACCGATGACTCGAGAATCGCGTCTATTGTCAGCTCAATCGTATCAAGTGCTCCCAACATGGTTGCGTTGATCGAAAATATGAAACTTTTAAAATAAAGAGACAGATATATATAAATTTTCGGTCTTTAGAAAAAGTAGTAAATTTTTAAATTACTCTGTTTTAAAATAATAATATTATCTTTCCATATAAATGAAATAATAATTATAATTTTTTACAAATAAATAACGCCGATTACAATACTTTCTTCTCCTTACGTATCAGATGAAAACACACACATATATAATTCACAATTGATTAACAATCGATTAATTAAATTAATAACAAGTGATACAATTCTGAAAATATTAAATGTTAGAAATGCCACTAAAATAAATTATATAAATTGTGCATCGTCATTACAATCATTCGAGATTTCAATTACTACCATTCGAACTCTATAAAACAACTAATTTAATCTCACCGAAGAGAACACACAAGAAACACATAAAAAAGTTTAATTTAACATTTAACAGTCAGAAATAACAATTTGGTATACTTACAGATCAAAGACAAGATAATGGAAATTCTCCTCTTGTATACTGTCATGTAATCTCACTGTAACAGAGAGGATGACAAGACGTCAAGTTTGTGAAAGTATTATAATTTTGCATTTTAAATGGATCCTATATTTAGGTATTTATATTTTAAGTAGATCCTATAAAAGGATCAATGATAGAAACGAAATATTATTATGTTATAGAAAGCTATTCTTTAATATCTACTTTATATTTTCTTTCATTTATCATGATTTTATTTGCTAAAATTCAATAAAATTTATTTAACGAATAAAATTTTAAAAAACGTTTTGATATTTCAAATGTTAATAATTCTGTATATACATATATCTACTGTTTATTTGTATTTCATATTTTATTTACTTTTTCTTCTCTTTCTCTCTGTCTCTATTCATAATATATTTTAACATATTTAAATTATGCATCAGCAAGTTTTGAATTGTCGCATTGCGCACATCCAATCAAACTTTTCGCAATTGGAACGTGGAAATTCATGCTGATCGAGATTGCGATTATCGATGACACCGGAGTGTATAATCGTAAAGATTTCTCTGTTTAAATTTCACGAGTTTGCGTGCCATAAGCTTGATGACAATTCCTAACATGATGTAGATTTCACGAACGTGTTAATCGATGCTACATGCCGGTAATATCCGAAATCGTTGAATCCGCAGGACAATATCATTAAACAATGAGTTTGCGTGCCATATAAGTTTAATGACAATACCTAACAAGTTGTAGCTTTCTCCGTTTAAATTCCACAAGTTTGCGTGCCATAAGTTTAATGACAATTTCTAACAAGTTATATAGATTTCATAAACGTGATAGTCGATACTGCATGTTGGTGATATCCGAAATCGTTGAGTCCAACATCATCAAACGGAAACATAACGACATCATCTCATCAGATATTATTCACTTTACTGTTACTGAACAATATAATCGTCATGCAAACTGACGCCTTCTTGAAGAACGATTGTCGTCAATTAACTTGCCTAACGTCCGCACGACACTAGGCAAACAATTGCATTCGATTTACAGCGACTAGATTCAACTTCACTCAATTCAAGGATGTGCAAGAATGTAAGTAAAAAAAAGTGCCGCTTACTACGACGTTTATCATGAATAAGATGCAAATAAATTGTGGATAATGAAAATGCGCATAGTAAAGTCGACAAATAAGATAAATTATCTGTAATTGTTAAAGAAATGTATTATCAATTATATTCAAAAATATCCTCTCATGTTCTCTTTTAACATCAATTTTATCGCTATATATATTAAAAACACAAAAATAAAAAATTATTTTACGTCTATTTTCGTTAGCTCATATTTAATTAATTTTTTTTAAATGCATAAAAAATATATTTGTGTTAAAGACTTAACATAGAAGAGAGAGTAATCAATTTTGTAATACGACAAATTAAAATAGAGAGAACCATGAATCGTGTATAGTAAATAGATTTAGATCGTGCAATAAATAATTTTTCACACGGATATTAGACAAGTCGAAGACTACAAAACAGAGATCAATTTTCGAGTACGAGAAAATCGTTTGTATAATATTTAAACAGCATTTGCTACGATTACTACATGTATACTAAAGTCAATGAAAGAACTCTTTTCTCGCCCTTTTAATCCGTTTGCAGGATTAGCAAGCAGTTTGCTCCGCTTCGAGCTTAATCAAAGTCAAATGAAGACATGACCTATTCTTTTATACGCGAAAAGTCATTCAATGACTCATATAATGACATGTTTTTCTCTGCATTTATACAACAAGAATCATTCTCGATTGATACGCGGATGACACGAAGAAATTTTCCACGTCGCCGAGGCGCTATTTTACGTGCTAAATATCAAGATAATCTGGCTTCTTAATGAAGCACACTTTTGCTTTGTTACAAAAGTTGTCGGTGAGGTTCAAGTATAAACACAAGACATATCTTTTGTATAGCATACATGCTAACAATAAGCAAAAAAATAGAATTTTAGTCTCTACTCTAATAAAATTGGAAAACTTTCTCTAATTGTAATTCCAAACTTTTTCTAATTGTACGACTTAAATTTGTGATGTCTGTTGAAAAAAAACGATTTAGTCAAATAATTAAATTTCTAATTTATTGATATTTTAGCTTGCATTCCTATTTACTTAGCAATATATATTAATTATAATAGAATTATAATTAAAAAATTAATAGAAGTGAAATTAAAATATTTCCTAAATATTTTAAGAAAAATTCGATTTGCTCTATTCTTCACTAACATAGTTTCATTTGTCTTATCTATTCGGCAGTATTTTCGCCGCAATGCGCTGTCCTCTATGCGTACCTATTTCGAGATCGATCAACGAACTGGGTTGCTATACTGCCATAATGAGAGCAAAACTTTTCTTGACAGAAGTATTATTTCACAGTTAACACGCAGCGTTAATATGATAATTCGCTTTGGCACAAAATCTCGCCAGCAAACGAAAACCAGTAATAAACAATACTATTCCTTCTGATCCTTGATCGATACTTTTAATACGATTGAATTAATGATGGATTAGCATCTTTCAGTTTCATTATATCTGATAAGCATTCATAAGAATAAGATGAAACGTAAAATAAATTTCAACACAAGAATTCCAGTAAATAAAAAAAATGAATAAATTAGAAGATATTGCATATCAATATATTAAGACTAAGAATCGGTATGATCTAAACGTGACATTCTTGCCATGTGTATACATTGTTATAAATTTTACGTAGGCACTTATCATCGGCAAAAGAAACGTAACAAATTTCATATATAATAATAATATATAAATAAACGTTAAACTTAATTAATATTAAACGAATAGTTAGAACACATTTAAGTTTTTAAAGTTGTGTTGACTACAACTTTACACTTCCCTCGTACTTTTTATTTTTAGAAGAATCAAAAAAGATCCGGGTTCATATTTTCTTTTTCTTATATCACGTTCGATTCAATAAAACTTAACGGAAATCTGAGATAAAAGAAGAAACAAAAATAAGCATTATCAAAGTGTATGTTAAAAAGATATTTATATCTATACCAATTAAAAAAAAACAATTTTTAAATTATTTTATATAATGATAGTCGTTACGTTTTACTCTTTAATTGTAAACAATTTATACTTTAGTTACATCCATTCTGTACAATATTATACTAATTCGCTTATAATCTCTTTTATCAATTTCTTTTTACAGTTATTTTCATCTTTTTCATACACTCATATCCACTTTCGCGTTTAATTTACAAATAAATATTTTCCACCGTTATATCGACAAAGAATAGTATTTCGATATTGACTGCGAGCTGCAAGTCGAAGTACTGCGTGTTCTAAATTCACATGAATATCATCTTTCCATCTGCAGTCTTTTCAAATCATTCGCGGGACTATGAGAAGAGAGGACTGGAGAAAAGGGGATCGGAATCCATCTTTTCACTCTGTGATCCCTTCTTCGATTTTGCAAGATATGACTAGAAAAACGAGTTCGAATATTAAAGCGAATATTATTGACAAAAGTTTTACTTGAAAAAGTTTACATAAAAACATTCTGCAACTCTGTAGAAAGAAAGAATCAAAGATAAAAAATGATTTGGAAAAAATTCAATTAACTGGGAAAATTAACAATTTTCTACTTTAAGAAGCTTTGATCATTTTGAGAAATAGAATAAATATGCATGACTTTTTTTAATGCAGCGATAATGAAAAAATTGATGATACGATAATAATAGCAAAAGAGAAAGAAAGGAAAAGGAGAGAAAAAGGGAAAAAGAGAGAAAGAGAAAGGAAGGCAGAGAAAGGAAGAAAAGAGAAAGAGAGAGAACTAACACAAATATCGATCCTCAAAGCCACACCTCGACATAGCTGTGTGTGCGACGCTAATGTTCTCACTGCGATTACATTTGCAAGCTCAAATCCTTTTAAAAATGACGAAAAATATTAATTAAATAAAAAAGAAAATTCCAAAAATAAATTAAGTTCCAAAGAATTAAATTTAAAAAATCAAAATATAAAATAAAAGAAATTTTATAAAAGATTTACATTATTTTATTAAATGTACTCTCTCCTCTCTTTGTAACGCATGTTAGATGTATACGCATAGTTTTTTATAAATGCGCGCGCGCGCATATATATATATATATATATGCAATCATTCACGTGCAAAAAAGTATTATCCTATGAAATGACACACTCATATTACTAGAATGCTTCTGATAATCTATTAAAGTGATAAGACGATTACCGAGCCATCTTCGACACAGAGAAACCTTGTTATCCAGCAAACTATTCCAAGGATAATTGATCGAGCAATATATCACTTGAGTTAGCCTTAACTTGCACAGAAACCAATTGATCTCTAAAATCACTGCCCATCTGCATAGATCATCAAATATATCTCAAGGATTATTTAGATGTAAAATTGTATCAAGTGTAGAGATTTGGTTTACTTATAATTTTATTTATAATTAATCTCGCAAAGATTATATTATATTTTGTTAATACAAAAAAATAAACTGCATTATTCTGTGTACATGTATATAGTTATTTATATTGTATTCTCTTACTTCTACTTATCATTATAACAAATTTTTCTAAATTCGGAAAAATTTTTTTTATTTATTATATACATTTTTCCTTCTTATTATCAAAATTTTTAAATATACATTATAGATAAAGACAGTATTTATCCATAATTGACATTATAAAAATAAGCTCGCGAAAGAGTTATTTGCGAATAATCGTCTTGTTTCACAATGTTTCTTTTCACATGTGCAATCCGTATCCCTTATGCATATCACACGAAAGTGTGAAAAGAATTAGAGGGGGGAAGGGCGGAGGGGACAGAAATATAAGTTAGAGGAAAGAAAAAATAAAGGTACAAAAACGAATTGATAAACGGGATCGATATATATTTAATTGTTGACGCATAACGAACATGGATTTTCCATTTCTATTACGCCGTTACGCGAAACGCGCTGTAATTCACGGAGAATGATTCATCGCGTAGATCCAGTCTCATCGAATGGAGCCATAAAATGAATAAAAGAAATATTAACGTCGTTACATCAATTTTTATGAATTATGGAAACATTGCTTACGATAGCGACCAGTCAGTCTAATAAACTTTAGTGTCGCCTGTTACCTCGTTGTCGCAATGTTAAAGCTGATGCAATTCGATCGTTACGTTCCTACTTGTACGTACATACATATCATCCTAATGATTTCCTGACCTTCGATAAACAAAAGACCAAATGACGACTAGAATGTCACTTCTAATAATAACTAATAATTCTATACTTATTGATATTAAATATTTAAATCTTCGAAATTAAGTAAAATCATAAAAATTTTATTTATAAAATTTTATTTAACGTTTATTTTATGTTTAATACAAAGTATCTTGAAAATTAAATAAAAAACGGAAATCAAATTTTTCCGTTAAATTAAAACATTTGAAGCCAAATAAAAGAAACCAAATTTTTATTTTATGAGACAAGTGTAAAAAACGAATATTTAATTTATATATAGTGATTTTCCGGTCTTTGATATAAAATATGTTGGAAATTAAATTTCGAACGAAATGATCAGTATTAAATACTAACATTTTGAAAAAAACATTTATAATAAATTTTCTACTGTGATATAAAACCAATTCATTTTATATTCCTTTATTTTCATAATCTTGTGTCAATTACCTTGTCTAAATCGTCATCATCGGTTTTCTGTCGTATAAAGGATTAACCGACGTTATTAATTCCGCTTAAATATACAAGGTGTCCCAAAATGACTGCCAAATATTTCGTTGTGTTGGTACAGCGAACTAAACTGAGTCTAAAAGTCCAGTTTATAATTTTTCATAATTTTTGCAATAATTAACAAGATATTAATTACTAAAAATCGCAGAATATAGGTTTCGATTAATTTTTTGTTCAAATATTATCAACTTTACAGAAAAACAGCAAGTGACCAAAATTATTTATTTTCTTCTCATAGAGTTTTGAGAATTTTTTCAGAATTTTTTACCGCATTTTCTCATGTTGGTTAAAATAGTTGTTGCAATAAGAAAATGCAATTAAAAAGTTGATAAAAAATTCTAAAAAGATTTTTAGAGCTCTATGAAAAGAAAATAAATAATTTTTGTCTCTCGCTATTTTTCTGTAAAGTTGATAGTACTTGAGTAAAAAATTATTAAAAATTAATATTTAACGATATTTAGTAATTAATATCTTGTTAACTATTGCGAAAATTGCAAAATGATAGATTATCTTTCGACTCAGTTTAGTCTGTTCTACTAGCACACGAAATATTCGGCGGTCATTCTGGGACCCTGTATATAGCGGATATCTATTTTTACGAATAAATTATAATAATAAATTATAATAATAAACGATATGAATTATTGTATCGTCATTTATCGTCACCTTTAATACACATTGATCACTTCGATATATAATTTACAAACATTATTTAACATAATCTAACATCAATGTAAAATAATCAAATTACTTCATCTTATTGACGTTAAACGTTATAAAATAGCCGATACCAAACATTAGAAATTTAATATAGTTAGTTTAATAATGAAGAAGAAAATTTACAAAAAATAGTATAATGTCACGTAACGAATAACGAAATATCCTAATGGAAGTCGACAGTAAACGTCGCTAGCAAGAACTTTTATTACTCTCGACAACTTTTAGTCAAACAATTAAGAGAGTGCAGGTGATAATCAAGCGGACTAGATACGAGACATAAAATGAGAGACAAAATCGACAGAAGCAAATTGCCGCTGTGCTCTCGTATGGAGGTTTGGCATGACCAGATGGCGAGTATTGATCCGCATTCTCTTCCTCGTGTGCTTTTGTGTCTCGCTTAGAGATTCTCCAAGATGCTGCAAGACGGCACGAGATACGAAAAACACATTGCCATTCGTCTGTTTGCAGATCCTGCGTACATCTACGTACATCTCGATGGAAGATCAAGATTTATTACACAATTACGTTATAGACACCTCCGTTTTTTGTCATTATATACAACTTATACTTTATATGTTATAAATTTTTCTTTTATTATATGGAACATTCTGGTATAACAAAATATTCATATATATTTTTCCTAATCGCATTGAACACAATTGTATATCACATTGAACTTACGATAGTATAATAGTCGCGTTGTCAGTGATAAAGGTCGACAAACGGACCGCCCGCAGCGGCGATGATCCGCGACGAAGGAAGCGTGACTTTTGTCACTGACTATACCAGTAGAAAGATAAACGATAATTTTCGGTTAGAATTGTCACATACAATGTCAACACCGATTGAAGTCGTTATTACAATATATTTTGTAATCTTTTGTGCTATAAGAGAACTCTTACCCCAATCAATGAAATCCGTTTAGGAACGGATAAAAGAGATGAACGATTCATTTCTTTATATGAGTCTTTTCACGTTTACATAGGAAAATGCAAACAGATAATCTAATTCGCCTACTTATTCAATTAATGAAAACATTATTATCGTTACATTATCAAGAATAATAATGTTAAGTCCAGAATTATCCGAGAAAGAAGAGTAAAGATAGATTTCTATCTTTTAATTTTAAAAAGAGTATTTAAAACAAGAATACTTGATAAAAAATATTTTCGCGTATCTCGAATATTTAAAAATCACTTTGATTATTGTATCTATATAACAGTTCATACGCAGCAACAAAGGAGACGTTAAATTCTTTCGCGTGAGAAACATTCGTGTCTTAACTCGATTTCGTCGCACAGGGACACCTGTTGTCAGTGAACGTAGTAACGAAAATCTTCACGTTCGAGTATATTCACCGGGATCAACCGCAATCCGATACGAATCCGCGGAAAAACGCCAAAAATTTTCCTCGAGATCACGCGCAGCCGATTGGCTTGTATCCAGTTTGTGTGCGCACAATTCGTAGGTATCGTAACACATCAGTGCGAATTTGTTGGCTCAAGGTCGTAGTCACGTGTATCAGATACGAAAGTATATAAGTACGCACACTTCTCATTGCTTCCTCGAAGAACGAAGTAAACGAAATTGAAAATGTTTTCCGTTAGAATTTTGGCAGCGAATAAATTTAACGATATCTTACGATAGCTCAACTCCATTTCGACCGATTACCAAATGTATTAGCATTCTTTATACCGCTTGTTAAGAATTTAAATTTTTATAGTACCTGTTTGATTATATTCACTCTATCAATATATATTGCATATATTGATAGAAAATAAAAAGAAAAATTTCCATAGAAAAAGAACCTAATAATAAGTAGAATAAGCTTTTTCCGAAACTTTTATTCTGATAAAACCAATGTAAAAATTGAAAAAGATGTGACATTTTTGCATTTTTTTTATCTAACAATTTGTATCTCGCATCATCGAATTTACATATTCTATAAAAATATGGGATGTAAAAGTTTCTGTAAGAAATCATGTAACAACTACAAATTTCTTTCAAGTGTTCCTTTTATTCTCTTCTCTATTATCGATTCGATTAAAAAAAAAAAAGTAACGACAAAGTAATCATTGAGTAATAAAAAATGTCAGAGTCATTAGTGCAACAATATACTACTCTGTATTTCTTTTTAATTATTTAATTATTTAATGGTGTTAGATTTTCGGGTTTGGAAGAGCTGCTACGAAAATGAAGACATGCATCGCGTTTAATTGTAAGTGGAAGTTTGTACGCTATAATCGGCGCGCCGAGTCGCATTTATATCAATTAGCAGCGCGGCCATTGAGGCAGGTTTCAGCGAACTTACGAGCGAATGAGAGAGGAGTTAGTAATTATCGACGCGCTTGCCGTCGAAATCAAGCATTTATTTGCTGGACGTTCAATTTAGCTCGAGGACTGTTGAAGGTAAATCAATCGACTGTAATTCACACCGTGACTTTCAATCGGAGATACGCGTGATCGGAGAGACCGCTTAATGAAGTAAAGACATTAAAAAGGTCAAGGTTCAAAGAGGTACAGCGGCAAAGATGGTGTTTCTGAACTACACTAATCGCAATATTAAATAGTAAAGCAATTAAAATGACAATAATTTAATAACTAATACTCAGTACTTTGAAGACTTACAAATCGGTATAAGTATTTCTTGAACATTTGCAATGCTATAGCATTTGATATGTAACATGTGATATGTAAGTATACACATATATGCCATATTAGGTATGGGAAAAAGTTCGTGGCATTTTTTTAATGCCATCTAACGGGAAAAACGCCACGAACTTTTTCTTATCTAATATTATAACACCTAATATTATAACATGTATATCTACACATCACAATGTCGTTAGAAATGTGATAAATTTTTTACCTTTAAATAAAATAAACCACGCAGGAAACGGCTTCTGCATTTTCTTCTTACATTTTTGTATTTGTGTTCCACCCGTTAAAGCATATTTTCGAGATCATCATTACAATGAGTAACGATGCATTATTAATGTGAAATCGATATACTTTCATTAACGATATGTTTTCTACAATCATTCTCGCGTATTTGCCATGCGAATATAAATCGTCCACTTACTATATACAAAGCCAAAGACAAACATAATTATGAGAGTAGACACATAATAGAAAACTAGTAAAAATAAATTTTCACCCTTTTTCGATGACTATGAGAGTGATCATTATTTTGGGCACAGTAAACTGCACTGAATTTATCGAGATCATCTACATTAGTGGAGGAAATATACATTTGCACGTGTTTATAATACACGCTTTGCTTATTAGATATTATATGAGAATTACAATTAGAGATGTAATGTGTGTTCGATCAGTGTAAAGTGGGAAATGTTTGATAAAGTCGCTCATTCAGTTTATGAAACAAAATGCTTAATAAAAGTGATATGAAAAAAATGTCAAGATAAATATAAAACGATAAATATACCTAAATCTTTGTATACTTCAGGTATAATAATAATGCAATAACAATAAAAAAAATGCGACTGAAATAAACGTACTGATTTTTCGTCGACCTAAACCTTTCTTAACCTTCGTTAAAGATTACTTGTATAATAGTTACATATTTTTTGTTTCCCTTTTCTTTGTTAGTATAGTCCTTGCGTGTATCTAACTAAAGTAATCATCAATTAGCCATACTACGCTGTATCATACGCGCGAATCGTTTTATAATTTATTTATAAGTTTAACCTTTCGACACACGGTATATATAATGTGAAGTGATGTGTGATGGGAGAGATAAAATATAAAATATATAAAGGTATAATATTATAGAGAAAAGATATTACACACAAATGTATGTAAAATTTGCACCGAACTTTAGCAGCGTATTCTTCAGCAAATTTAAAATCTATACTTTCACTATACGAGAATTTAAACTTCAACATAGTTACGCGAGGTTATTTAACATTGAAAATTAAAGGATTCTGCCGAGTTCAAGTTTGACAAACAGACAACGAAAGTTTGTTCTTTAGTTAATTCTAAGTTCACCCTATTTTAATCAGATCTTAATTTTGTTATCAGGACATCTAGCAAAATGAAATTTCTCAAAGTTATTGAAAAATGGAATCTAATCATACTTTGCACTGAAAGGAAAATCATTAAAAAAATATACAAGACATTAATGTTTCATGTGGAAATTATAATCAAGTCAAACCTATGTATATCTTTCGATTTTATTATTCACACTCTTGACACTAATAAAAAATTCTTTATATAACATTATTTATAATGAGAAATATAACTATTATATAAATACACATTATTATGCAAAATTTAAAGTTTACGACAAGAGTAGCAGAGTACATTTTTTATACAATTTATCATCGAATACTATAACCAACGTCTTGAGACACTAGTCATGTAATCCGCGGAAAATCGAATTACACGGAAGCCTCCGCGAGCTACAAGAGCATGTCAAACCTAATTCGTGTTTCTACTCTAATCTATGATAAAATAAAAAGACAAGTATACGAAACTTTGAAATAAGTTATTCTAAAGAATTTCTAGAAATGTGGTAGTTATTACTTTAAAATCTGCAGAAAATTTCAAAATTGTCAAACTTCTGGATAATCATATAAATTAAAATGTTAGTCGTAAAACGTAAAATGAGTTAATCATAAATGTAAAATGAGTTAGTCATAAACGTAAAATGAGTTAGTCATAAACGTAAAATGAGTTAGTCATAAACGTAAAATGAGTTAGTCGTTTTAGATAAATTGTTCAAACAAGTTAAATTTATAACATATTTTCGTTATAATTCTTGTAGCCTTACATGTGCTCAATCAATAACAAGGATTTGAATAAACCAGATGATATAATCTTCTGCTGTTATAATAGAATCAACGTAATTCAATAAAATATCAAATGACATCGACTGGAACAATCGATGTCATTTGATATTTTATTGAATTACGTTGATTCTATTATAACAGCAGAAGATTATATCAACGTAATTCAATAAAA
>Ga0157363_1003198_pt1 | contig 14712 bp, 4 predicted proteins | sample AttsexASBM1_FD_111477 | JGI IMG/M metagenome (GOLD analysis project Ga0157363, IMG submission 111477) | Fungus gardens microbial communities from leaf cutter ant in Ribeirão Preto, State of São Paulo, Brazil - Atta sexdens ASBM1 | ecosystem: Host-associated > Fungi > Mycelium > Unclassified ...
GTAACATTATTGTAGCGTGAAACTTCGTAAAAATTAAATAATACAAGTATAAGCCATTTTTCTTCCGTAAAGTAATTTTTAAATATAAACGTTTAAAGTTTGATTAATCAAAAATTATAAACGTTGTTTAAAGTCGTTTGTCCGTGATAGTATATGTACAGTGACACAATGTTTGTTTAAATAAATAATATTATTTGTTTTAGTATTTAATACCATTGCACAAGGACAGATGACATTTAGTCAACGCTTATGATTAGTCAAACTTTAAACATTTATACTTAAAAAACTACTTCACAGAAAAAAGTGGTTTATTATCTTTTATCTAATTGTTCATAAAGTTTCATTGTAATATTACCTTTGAATTTCCGGACATTATTCTTATCTTGTGTGCGTGCGTGCGTGCGTGCGTGCGTGCGTGTGTATGTATGTGTGTGTGTGTGCTTTTCTTCTTTAAGCTTAACGATTTGTATAAATATCTTTGTATTTATATAAATAGATATTATATAAATAGATATTAAATAATATCCTATTAATTTAAATGGCTACAATCGTATTGAAATGTTCATATTTGAAAGAAACATTTTAATTTATGTTATCATAAGTATATGAGTTTGCAAAATATGAAGGATGAATATTTTGAGTGTTTCATTTTTAAGACTTTAAGAAAATGCATACTTTTCCAATTTTCCTGTTATATTTTTAACGATAAGAGCACAGTATCAGTTGTATGATATGCGCAAAGATAACACCTCGTATAAGCATTTAGAAAAAGTCTAATGTGTTAAAAGTTGTGCAGGATGGTCCATTTAACTTGAAAACCTTGAATATTTTACTTATTTTTAACAGTACGAAAAAATGTTTTCGATAAAAGTAGAACGGTTTCAAGCGAGACGTATTTTGATCACGTTGTTTTTTTCTAAGTTGAAGCATCATATAGATATGGAGATCATTTCCATTTTTTTTTAGATATAATTTTAGATATTACTTGAGAAAAAATGTTATATATATATTTTATATAATTATATAATGTATGTATATTATATAAAATATGTCAATTCTATATATAATTATATATAATATGTAATTATATATAATTTATATATAATTATATATAATTTTATATAATTATATATTGTATTATTACATATGAAACATTTTTTCCCGAGTATATGATTTTTTTACATAATATAATTTCTCTAATTATTCTACATGTGAAAGTATTAAGATATCGAAAAATCTTACTAGTTTACAAAATATTTAACACATTATGCACTAAAATAAAGTATAAAACAATTCGAAAATTATTGATTTTTTTATATTTCTATCTTAATTCCTATATATAGAATAATTAGAGGAATCGTATTAAAATCGTATGTAAAAAAAAAAATTATATAATTACATCTAAAAAATGAAAAAAATGAAAATGACCTTCATATTTATATTGTCTACCTATTAGGTAGACCTATCTAGGAAAAAAAACGTGATCAAAATACGTCTCCCTTGCAACTATTCCATTTTTATCTAAAACATTTTTATAAATCATATCTCGGAATAACTTTATTTTATCTTTGCAACACACACACACACACACACACACACACATATATATATATATATGATATATATATATTAGATATGGGAAAAAGTGGCGATTTTTAATGCCATCTAACGGGAAAAACGCCACGAACTTTTTCCCACACCTAATATATATATATATATATATATATCGAGTTAATGTTACTCGAAAACTTCAGAGGATTTTGTTGTTGTAATTGATTCTTTTCTATCTTTTCGATCATTTAGCTAGTATTAGCCATTTAAATATTTTTCTTTTTGTATTTTAATTTTTATATCGCGTTATCTAGAATAACAATCTAAGAGATTATAAACTAAGCCAATGATTAAGTAATACCAATAAAGTTTAACAGAAATGCATTTTACTTATGTTTAACAGCTCACAAATGAGATTTCAAAACTGATAACAATTTCTGATATAATTTGTTATTATTTGCAATTTGTGATTACAATTATCTATAATTACAATCGATATAAAACGACTCAATACTACAATATGTTTTTTCCTCGATAACAATTTTTTTTTAGAACTAATTTTCTTTAACAAAAACGATAGTTGATTTTGCAAACGATATAAATTAAACTTCTATTAATAAAATTTTAATTTAAAGTTTAAGTATAAGAATATACGATGGAAAAATTAAAAGGTTGCGAATAAATAATTCATGATTCCTCAATATATTCGCTAAGAAAAAAAATAGAGAATTGATTAGAAGATTTATCATTAGGACATCCGGTTTGACGATATCTATGTTTTTATTTTTCAATCAAATGTTGATTAATACATATTGACCGCAACTTGGTGATAATAATTATGATATTATGACGAATAATTATGATAATTGCACCGCTTCTTTGTGATTTATCGTACGCTTCTTAGAAATGTCCTGTTTGCTGAATATTAGCTGCTTTATAAAAAGTTAAGTAATTTTTTTTATTTGAAGCTCCGAACGCGCGAGAACGTAATAGCTAGGCTCGCAATCTTAATCGCAGAGGAAATGATTCTGTGTCGCGACGAAACGTCGCGCGAAGGGACGCGCGTGATGTTCGTTCATTAGCGAATCAGGATGTCGTGTCGTTTTCTAGAATGGCGTTAAACTGTGAAACGCCTCCTTCGCAATTACGTCGTTAAACTTCTCTCTTTTCAGGATCAACGATATAAACGACCGTCCAAACTCTTCAATTAAATACGATTCTTCTATAGCCATTAAAAATATTAAATAGCATTGAAGAGGTACATTGTGCATGTATACTTATATAATATATTAAATCTTTTTAAAGAAAAAAATATGTGAAAATGATAAAGATTAATAAATATCAATCTCTTTATATATAATAAAATATTTAATTAAAATCATCATTATCAGTAAATTTTTATGGATTTGATATTTAAATATTCGTTAATTTTTATTACGGTAAAGTATTTAAGTTTCAAAAGTTAGAATATTAACTTTTGTCGAATATTCAAAGTAAATCAATAATAGCAAGGGGTTAAAATACATCTCAAGTGATGAAATACTTCTCTTGAGAAACAACCCTTCAACAAGACCGTGTGGCCTAACGGATAAGGCGTCGGACTTCGGATCCGAAGATTGCAGGTTCGAGTCCTGTCACGGTCAGTGTTTTCTTTTTTTTTTTATTTGGCATGCGTACTGCCGTATGATAATTCATTTTATCCTATTAATGCAAATACCGCATAATTAAACGTTATTTTTTTCTTTTCGTCCTTCTGATGCGCATTCAGATTCCTTGTGTCTCGTGTATTCTAAAAATCAATACCATGCAGTGTTGTTTGTATGTTTCTCACTGTGTTGGTGTTAACCTCCGTTTACAATCTGCAGAGCTGTTGCTAGATAGTATGCAATATACGCTTCAGCGTAGAACAAAATTTGGAAGGGCGTAACATTTTTTAACAGACACTAATAATTTTTAAAATATACAAAAACATATGAAAATTGATTGCTCCATCTGCAATGTCGCTACTGTGTCTATTCTAGATTTATAAGAGTAGCGCAATGCTTTTGATTAAGCGAATACCGACAATCGCGTCAATCCTGGTTGCTTTCCTATTACGTTTTCCTATTGCCTATTTCGATATTTTTGAATTAATTAGTCTATCCAATAAATGTTTAATAATTCTTTGATATAATACAATTATTACGTTAAATATGGCTTTTTGTAAATTTAAAAGAGCTTTGTTCTACTCTAAAGTCAGTAGATATATACAATACCGCAATGGCATATCCATTTTTGAAGCATTTTATGTCAAAACGGATAGTGCACATAATATATTGGGTTGTTCGGAAAGTTCATGCCGCAAAAGATTTAAATTTAATAAATGTATATTAAAATTTAAATCTTTTGCGTTTCAATTTTCCTTCAAAATCGGCATGAATTTTCCGGACAACCCAATATTATTTCTACACATTAGGTGTAGCTTTTAATCTATGTCCAATCTTCTATGCATTTTTTATCCAACTAAATATATTTACTCCTATAAAATTTATTTTCTTTTTCAATAGTACCATGTGTTAATGCGTATTTTCATCTCCTAAAGTATACTTATTTGTATATCATTTTTATGTACTAAACCTCAACAATAAATAAATCCGTATTAAATTAAAAGTACATAAATTAAACATTTACATATTTCTTGTTCATAAATAAACTTTTTACAAGTAAAAAATTGATTTACGTAATTTAGGGCTTTATTTTTAAATTTAAAATTAATCAAAAATTATCTGAGAAGTATGACGCAGGCACAATTATTCAATTTAGCTTTATTATTATTAATCAAAAATAAATTAGCTAACAATCCCGACTACAAGGATCATAGAAATATGATCGCAAAAGCTAAGATCAGAAAAAATGTAATTTCTAAATTATCTTTCTCATTTTTTTCTTAATCAAAATATATTTTTCAAATTTATTATCTCGAATTTTACAAAATGTATTATTCCTAAGTATATTATTAACAAAATCAAATATGAAATATATTCCTACTATATGTCTGTAATATCAAAATGAATAAAAAAATAAAATAAATATTAAAAAAGTGAAAAGTAAAAAGTATGAAACAAAAACATTATCTTGTTGTGCTTTTATCGTTCTGAATAGGGTTAAAAGTAGGAATTTTTTAAATTGTCGTTTATTTGTTTTTGCAGTTTCGTGCTGCAAACAAATTTCAATGTAGCAGCGCCTAAATCGTAACGACCAATCTGAATCTTTTTTGGCTCAAGCGGAATTTTATTCTCAAATTTCTTCGATTACTTTAGAGAAAATTAATTCTTATTTTTCTCGAAATAAAGAAAGATGGAGTCCAATTCTAAAATAACCGAGAAAAATATTTGGTAATGTAATAAAGATGTTGAAAAGTAATCCTAAATTTTTTTTATATTTTCTGAAAGTTTAAAACAATAAAAAAATTAGACAAAAAAACCTCGAACCTTGTAAATGAAGGAAGTAAAAATATGATTGACAGAAATGGGATTAGAATGTAGCAGGTGAGGCATTTGTCTTATGTAAAAAATTTGAAGGAACGCAAATATAAACTTCTATATATTTTAATTCATTCGCTACCAACGCGCGCGTAATGACTATGCCTTTAACGGTGCCATCGAGCGTTATGTATAAAAATGATATAAATAAAAATGATATATATGTTACGATATAAATTTTGATAAAATATAATTGACAATTTTTTAACTATCAAAACATAAAAAATATTATTTTAAATGAAAAATACTAAGAAATACTAAGAAAATTTTCTATAAATTTGTACTACAATAGAATTAATATTATCTCAGAATCATAAAAATTTTTTTTAGAAAGATTTAAACCAGAGAAGATGTTTCTTATTAGATTTTGAATCTGAATCTGAATTTGTAAGCTGCTTGAGAAAAATGATAGAAAATCTGTAAAAATTGAAAGAACCATTTGAAGAAAGAACAAAAATAAATAACATTAAAATATGCGGTTACAGAGAACTAATTTAAAAATATCATTTAATATATTTTAGTAAATTAAACAAAATACAAGAAATAAAAAAATTTATTTTAGTAGTAATATTATAGATATCACCTAATATGTAATAAAACAAATGTAAAATAACATTGCTGCGTTCAGCAGAAAACACAGCTTTGCAATAGTTGTAAAATTTTTTAATGTGATTGATCTTGCTTTTAGTTTCATTGAAATGTATAAACCAATTATATTCAAAAATTTTACAACAGTTGCAAAACCTTTTTTTCGCTGAATGCAATGATGTCAATTAGCCGGAAGCCATTTTCAGCAAATATTTATGACGCAATTCTTCGTCCTAACTTCTTCTTTTTCTAACATTGTCTTCTTCTAACTAACATAAAAACTTAATCTATAAATCTGGCGGCGGAGTCAATCAGCATTAAGCATTGGCGCCACTGTATACTCTTTCTACTTTATAATAAAGGTTTGAGGCTCGACGAATCACTAATTACATATGTGAAACAAACTTTTTTTTTCTATTTCTTGTTATCTCTTTACATATGATTATGTTCCTATTAAATTAATATTAACATTAAATTAATATTAAACATCACTAGTTAGTGTCTATTCTTTTTTCTTTTTGTTACTGAAGGAACTTTTTTCTTTTGCCTAGGACGTCGAAATATCTAATACCGACTTTAATTAATGTCAGCATCTAACTAACACTAAATATTCTTGAAATATTCACAAAATGTTCCTAAAATCCTAAAATAATATTCTAAGCATATTCCGGAATATTCCGAAATATTTGCAGAATGTAAAATCAACATTCAAATATCGTTAAATTCCATTTATACAGCGTTTATTTACATATTCGGAAAATATTCCATATACGTATATTTCATAAAATCAATTTTCCCAGATATTTTAGATTTAGTGGTTTCTAAATAAATTTTTAACAAAACTGTATTATCAAAAACATTTTATGTATTTTGTTAAAAAATTTATTCATCTTAAAGTTCAACTTAGGAAGCTCACTTTACAAGCTAAACGTTGCGCTCTTTATACTTTTTTGCAAAATGATTCTTACTTATGAGTTAATGTATCTCCGTAAAGGCCCTCTATCGGCGGAGGTGCTCGTAAATGAATGATTTTCGTGAGATATATAAACAATAAGTTTCTATATTATTCTGAACATTTCATTAAAACATTCTATGAAAATTCTTTTACTGTTCTGAAATATTCGACATGTTGGGAATACAAATTGATTTTTTCAATGATTAGGATATAGATTTAAAATTAATAATGAATTTATATCAATGTACAATGTTGGTATTTATATCAATACCAAACAGTGAGAATCTATAAACACTGCATGGCATTAAATCCATATTTATCCATATTTTTTAGTGTGTTTTCTATCCTTCGAATAAAATGATTCGTTTCATTTTGTTACTCTCGTATAATTGATTTCATCGTAAACATTTTAATGTTATTACCTCGGAATGTTCTTTATGACTTCATTCTTTACTATTTCTTTATTTCGGTGATAATGGTGATTCGTTTAAGATTTAAAACATCTAATTCGCCATCATTTCATCGATAACTAATGACTAGTGACCACCAGTTGATGATGTGTACCGAGTAAAGATTAGTGCGCGAGAGATGTTACGTACAATCGTTTGCAACGTTTGCTTATAATAGAATTGTGGGAACTAGTAATAATTCAAATGATCGCGAAACACACCGGATCGCGGATTTAAAACGCGTTCGATGTTTTTTTTTCCCGAGCACATCAAGGACACTCAAAGTACAGCTCCAAAGACGAAGTATCGCCTTCGAATATGTAATATTTTCCGTAATAACATATCACACAATCAGCAAAGAGCAAGAAATGTAATGCAAATGATTTAGATATATTGCAAAATAACGCTGCTTACTCATCGTTTCCAATATACGCAATTGACGTAATGATGATGCATTTAGCGGAAAAATTGCGTTACTTAAATTAAATGCGCAGCTTATACCGGGACTGATTTATGTGATAATAATGCTATTAGGAAGGAGGCTGTGGGATTAAGAGACAGCCGCTGATCCCGGGACGATCTGCATTCCTAGATACCTACGCTAGGTCATCGTTCGGATTTACCGAGGTCCTATTTTCCCGATTAATCCAATTATCTTCGAGGCTAATCTCGCTCCGGGAATTCGCGTTAATGACAACACGCGATATCGCTTCGTCGCAAAATTACGGGCTCAGACACGGGAATGTCGACTCATTGGTGTGTCGAACTAACGACTAGTATTTTACGAATATTGCATCACAGACACTCAACGTTGTTAGATGAATTCGTATAATTTCGTCCGTGTCTCTCCGAGCTCTGTTTCGAATAAATCATTGTACGAAGTAGCGACGGGAGCCAATAAAAATAAGATTTTTTTAAAATTAGCATCAGCATAATAGGACAAAATTGTTCTTTTGCGTTTGATTCAATAAACTTGCGAGCTGAAAAATTTTAATCGTCATTCAATCTATTTCAGTTCACGAGCGAGCGCGAAGCCCAGCCCCGCCGACGAGCAGCAGATCAGAGCAGATTCAGCAGAAAGACTTCAGCCACTGTTCGACCACGCCGGCCTGACATTCGACAATACTTCCTGTCGAACGCAAAGGCTCGATATCTGATTCTTTTAACCAAACGGCTTCACCCACACGCGCCGACATCATAGAATGGTAGAAGGTGAACCCGACACAAAGCGCAATATTAGTACGTGCAGCTTTAAAATCTCCTGTATCCATTTCTATGTATTTCAATGTATTAGATCGAAATAAATATTTGTAGCATTGCTTCATTTGTATCATGTTTACATGTTTAAAAGAAATTCGCAATATTGTACTCGACAGAGCGAAATTTCAGCTTTTTGAATCTGCTTTTAAATTGCGCAATATGATGATTAACGAAGTTACAAGAATTGATCAAAAATCTTCTTTTATTTAATCTGCGATAATAAAAAAAATTTAGAAACATTTAAAAAATCGATTTTGTAGGAAACAAGTTTTAAATTTTCACGTTAGAAAATCGAAAATTTTCGCAGGTTTTATTTGGGCACGTGACAAGCCCAAAAAGTGAGAAAAAAATTTCCATTTTATTCAGTTGTAGTTTTCTATACATTTACAAATATTATCAAACTCATAGAAACTAAAAAAATATAATGACTTTTCGAAAATACAGATTTTATACTTTAAAATTCATTTTTTAAATTTAAATTTAGTTTATGTTTGATTATATTTGATGAAGTTATAACTGCTTAAATTTTGAAATTTGTAGCGCTACGAACTTTTGTTTCGACCTAATTAATTTTAACTCCGGTTTAGCTTACTTTTTATCTTTTTCTAATTTTAAGAAATAGAAAAAAATCAAGAATGGAATACACATATCATTTCAGTAATATTGCAGCAACATTGTAACATTCTAGCATATTGTAGTAACATTGCAGCAATGTTGCTGTAAACTTTTATGCTGTATAGAAAATTAAATTGAGATTGAAGTTAAATGATAGAAATAGGCACTAGACTTCCATCTGATAGTTATAGGGGCAGCTTCTTAACGATATCAATTTCGCGTTGCAGAGTGTGATGTAAAAGACGAGCGACTAAACGGTTGCGGTTCTAAGGAACTCGAACTTGCCTGTAAGTATAAAGTCCAAGAAAAGTCGGCATTCATTTTGTGCATCATATCGAATCTATGAATCTTTATCACTAATTGTGTCTATCCTATTATCAGGTATCGGATTAAAAGGCAAAACACTCGATCCAGAGAAGGGATCCTATGTTCAAGCTGATTTCGAGAAGGCCATCGAACTAAGCGGTGAGTTTACGTCACGCTCATTGAAGCATTTCTTATAGTCGCTTCTTAGGAAAAACTAGTAAACTTATATCAATTAATGTATAACTTTCTATTCAATGTTGTACGTGGCGATATAACTGTTACGTACATGTTTTATGTTACATTCATACTGTTAAGTGAAAAATTGTAATATTAATATAATATTACTGTTAATTAATATAGCGATGAATATTAACTAATATTTAATATACAATCCAAGAAAAGAGGCTCGAACGAATCAATTAATAAAATATATATAAAAAAAGCCAATCAAAGCCAAAATCAGTTGTTCGGATGCACACAAATGTTTTTATTCTCGTGTGAATAACAATAACGAATTCATAAACGTTTCGATCCTTCTTTTGTATTCTTATTAATATGAAATCTAATTCTAAATTACATAAGTAAACCTATTCAAAAATGTAATTAAAGTCGATGCAATTATCCATTTAAAGTGATGAAGCACGACAAATTTCTTTCGTATCCAAATGCCAATTTAGCTATATAAAGAATAGAATATCATGAATACAAAATTTTTACAATGATATTATAAAAACTTACACAAATAGAAACGGTGTCATATACATTGTGATTATCATAAATATTAAAATTTTTTTAACAATGATATTATAAAAATTTATATAAAATAAGAACGAAGTCAAAGCCATTTCGCTCATCAAATTGTCAGATTTTCTATTTAGTCATTCATAAGAAAAACTACTCTTTATTATTTTGACTCTCATTTCAACTCTGACCGCTGACAACAAGAACTTTACGTCGAGTCGTGTGAAAATGATTACATGTAAATCTAATAAAATTTAAAGGCAACTCAGACAAGTGATTTTAATTATTCTTTTTGTTAATTTTTCATTTTTCTTATGAATGATTTTAAATAGAAAATCTGACAATTTAGTGAGGGAGATGGCTTTTTTATTTGTTTTTATTTGTGTAAATTTTTATAATATCATTGTAAAACTTTTGTATTCATGATATTCATTTGACTATTCTTTATACAGCTAAATTAGCATTTGGATAGGAAAGAACGTGCGAGATTGTCGATTGGCTTTACCACTTTAAATGGATAATTGTATCAACCTTAATTACATTTTTGAATAGGTTTATTTATGTAATTTAGAATTCATATTGATTAGATTTCATATTGATAAGGATCCAAAAAGAAGGATTGAAATGTTTATAAGTTCATTATTGTTTACACAAGAATAAAGAAATTTATGTACACCCGAACAGCTTTTGGCTCCGATTGGCTTTTTTATACATATTTTATTGATAAGTAATATAATATCAACAATGTTATAATTTCACACTCAACAATATAAAGCTATTTTCCTTTCAGGAAACACAGTTGATAAGTGTCGTTCTATTTTTGTTATTCATTAAAGAAAGATAGAATAACGTTTGTGTTAATTGTATCTCCTAAAATGAAGCAGCTTAAGATTCCTGAATAGTCATTGCGATCATGGATCGTGATGTTATAAGCGAGAAACGTAGGAAGTTTCTTGCATGCCATTTATAAAGAAAATTTGGGTGAAACAAAATAATGAGATCGCTTTAAAATATTTGTAAAAAATATTCGAAACTGTCCTTATCCCAGCTTACAATTAGTAGATAGTCATAAAAGGCACGTGAAGTGTGTTTACCAGCATTTACTTAATGCATATGTAATTTTTACTTTACCTGTTTTTTACTATTTGCTTAGGACCTTAAATGTAATATAACACGTACGTAGGGTTAAGTTAATGTTTTTTTTAAAACTAAATTAAGTTAAAGTTAATGGCTTGTAAAATTAATTTAATTATATTAAAAGTTGCATGAATAAAAAACTAATTCAGTAAAGAGATCGGCATACTGAAATTGGACACAGGCGTCTGCGGGTGTTCGCGAGTGTCCGCTGTTGTGCATGTCTTCTGTCAACTTCATACACAACTCAGGAGTATATTCTATTTCCTTTATACATTGGAATAAACCTTTGCATTTCACACTTATTACAAAAATAGCATCGTGCATATACAGGGTGTATCATTTTAATTGACGCATTAAAATATCTTTTGAACAGCGCATTTTAAAGAAAAATGTTTCAGACAAAAATTTTGTGACTTTGAGGGAGACATAAGATGGTATCATTGGTTTGACCTTGTCAAGGTCGGACAAAGTCACTTTGAATTTTTTAAATGGAATCCTCCACTTTTCATTACATATTTTTTATAGATTACCTTGAGAGCTTTCCAACAAAACATTATAATTAAGTTCATTTTTATTAAATACTTTTCGAGTTATACGACTTGTAAGTTACAACACCGCTGGCATTAACATTACCCAAAGTATCTGACTGATAGCTAAAATCTCTTGAATGTTGTTCAGGATCATGATCTGGATAACATTTGTCGAGATCAAGGTCATTGGAAGTTGTTCTTCTTATTTTCATTTTTGTACTAAAAATTCATTTCTATATAAAAATAAGAGATACGACCTCCAATAGCTTTGATCTTGACATCAATATATTGATATTATCTAGGTCATGATTCTGAACAACATTTAAGAGGTTTTAGTCGGTCGAATATCTTGGATAATGCTAATGTCGACGGTATTGTAACTTTCAAGCCTTACTATAACTCGCAAAGTACTTAATGAAGAATTATTATAGTGTTTTGGAAAGCTCTCGAGGCAAGCTATGAGAGTATGCAATGAAATATACGGAATAATATTCCATTTAAGAAATTAATGATGACCTTTACGAGACCTTCAAACAACTTTCCAAGGTCAAATCAATAGCATCATCTTATGTTCTCCTGCAAACCATATAACTTTTGTTTGAAATATTTTTCTCTAAAATGTATTGTTCAAGAGATTTTAGTGCGCCAATTAAAATAATACCCCGTCTATGAATAGTATAATCTTAAGTACTTTTGTTAATTTAGCAGCTATAAACTGTTATTATAAATGTAAAAACATGCATTGTAGGAAAATCTTAATTTAGCGTAAGTTTATTGCATATATTAAACGGTTAATACATATTAACCGTTTTTAAACTGATATTTTCTAAATTTATCTATTTAGTTTATATGTATACAAAGTTTCCCAGTATCAGAAAAATCAGAAGTTTGGATTCGACAACAATTACACGAATCTATTTCTATCTGTTTCTCTTGTGTATTTAATTAAATCAATTAAATAGAGAAGAAAATGGCCAGTGTATATATTGTGGTTTCCCTTAATATTTCCGCTATTATAACGATTCTAATGATTATTTATAGAATTATTTGTTCAGTAACTCGCCGTTACATCGTAACGCTAATATATCAATACTCAGTAGCCAGCACTTATTAACGCATTTTTACTTTCAAGTATTTCGAAACGTTTCTGAGGTTTTAGGTCCATTTTAGCATTTAATTATACCTACTTCCTCATTTTTCTTAAACTAGTTTTTCTTAAACTATATTATCACATGAATATAGTATGTATTTTTGAGTATGTTATTTGTTATTTAACATTTTATTTAACTATATATATTTTATGCAAATTTAAACAATAACATGGCATTTTGCTAATGTGATTCTCTATGGTATTGATTACTCATAACTTCTTTTTTGAGATTTTCATATCAAAATAATTATTTGAAAATCGATTGTAGCTCTACTGTTAATCTATAGTTTATATTATATGCACTATTTTTAATACTGAGATTTTTAATACTAAGCTGCTCATATACAGAAGTTATGTGAATGTATATACATTCATTACATTTTAAAATGTTTTTACTTTTTTATTAATTTTGTAACAAAATGCTATTTTCTAAACAAAATTAATATTTTAAGACTTTTGTGGAAGACCATATTATTACCCATTTTTTTTTTCAAGTCATTATGCAATGTCGTCACATTTTTATTAATAATCTTAAGTAATAAATATTTTGCAATTTTGAATCCAGAATCGATTCAATAACATTTTAACAAATATAATTGTCAAATTTTAAACATAAATATTGATTATTAACAAAGTTATTATGTAAAATGGGAAGTTATTATGTAACTGGGATGCTATAATAGCACCTTCTCTTCTAATATTTAATTTAGATATTAAATGTCCTAATTTTTCTTAAAATTAGATATTTTTTATAACAGAACAATGTAAAATAGATCATCAGATAAATTTAATATTTTATTTGTAAATTTTATGAAGTACAAAGAATAATTTTTTTTACTAATAAGCATAGACTTTGTAGCCAACTAAGGTTCGAAAAGCGCTCATTTTTTTCTTTATTGCTTATTATATAAAATAAGGATAATACAATGACATAATAGAGTTGATAACTAGTAGTAATAAGTACAAAAGTTCGTTAAATTCCCATGTGCAACTTTGAGTACTATGAGCGTCGCGCCTATGACACAATTATTGAGCTTTATCTAAACTAATTCCCTAATAAATACGAAGAAGCGCCACTTACGATCAAAGTTAGATGTTAAACTCTAGTACATATACAGGATGTCCTACAATTTTTTGTCAAGCGCTTTTATGTAGATACAGTGGACTAAAATGATCCGGAAAGTCCTCTATCATTTTGCAATTTTCGCAATGGCTAATGAGATATTAATTACTAAAAATTGCCGAATATTGATCTTCTATTTTTTACTTAAATACTCAACTTCATAAAAAAACAGACAAAAATTGTTTTTTCTTATAGAGCTCTAAAAATTGTTTTAGAATTTTTAATCAACTTTTTAATACTGCATTTTCTTATTGACATACTATTTTTACTATTTTTACTAACATGAGAAAATACGGTATTAAAAAATTTCGAAAAAATTCTCAGAACTTTATGAAAAGAAAATAAGCAATTTTTGTCTCCTGCTGTTTTCCTATAAAGTTGATAGTATTTGAGTAAAAAATTAATTGAAAACTAATATTCAGTGATTTTTAATAATTAATATCTTGTTTACTATTGCAAAAATTGTAAAATGCTGGAGAACTTTTTGATTCAGTTTAGTCTGTTCTATTTACACAAAAACTTAGCCAAAAATTACGGAACACTCTGTACATGTATTTTAAATACATTTATTAATTTCTCAGAAATGACTGCGTGCCAATTTTTTACTTCCAATCTTTCAACACAATCAATCTAAAATATTCCCCCCAAATTTTCTCAATTATGATTTGATACTACTAGTATTTTAAAACCTGCAAAGAATTTATTGCAAAAAATATTATCTCGGCCGGAATGTGAATTCAGATTAAATTAATTCTCTGTTTAAAATTTTATAGAAAAAAATATTAA
>Ga0157363_1003199_pt1 | contig 14711 bp, 7 predicted proteins | sample AttsexASBM1_FD_111477 | JGI IMG/M metagenome (GOLD analysis project Ga0157363, IMG submission 111477) | Fungus gardens microbial communities from leaf cutter ant in Ribeirão Preto, State of São Paulo, Brazil - Atta sexdens ASBM1 | ecosystem: Host-associated > Fungi > Mycelium > Unclassified ...
AGTAATCTTTATCTAACTTATTCATGATAATAATTCGAAAATAATATTTTTTAAGTTATATTATTTTCGAAATAAGCCTGGAATGATATAGTAATGTAATAATGTGTTGCTTATATACACTTATATATAAAATTAGTAGTCTAGATATAATATTTCTATCTTCCGAATAATTGTCATTCTAATATATGTTTGATGATTAACACATTATTTAATTTCATCTTTTTTATCCTCTATTTTTTCTTTTTATCAAGTTTTTTTTGATTAAATGTAATATGCTTCGATATTTGGTGGACATTTAGGTGAGCAATATATCTCATATAATATTATACGCATGGTGGAAGTAATAAGATGTGCTCGTAATTAATTAAATTAATTTAATTTAATTAATTTTAAACTTTTATTGAATGAAACTTGATGTTTAAACTGATATTTAAACTAATTGCCAAATGTGAGCATGCTCGTTATACATGTTATTTGAATCAATGTAATGTGGAACTATGTACAAGTGGGCTGCTTCTAACATACTTTTTATTTCCATCATAATTATACGCAAGCATAATATTATACAACGTATGGCACTCACCAGAGAATGTAAAATTACTTTTTAAAAATAAGTTTGTTACAATTATTTGTTATTTAGAAAAAGTAACAGTTATCATTACTAATTACTGATTTTTAAAAAGTAACTCATTGTAGTTACTGTTACATGAAAAAGTATCTTTTCATTACCTTTCTGTACTTTTTTTTAAATCGACGACCACCAATCACAGCGAGTGGGTATCTAGGTCCTACTGAAAAAAATTATGTCACAAAGTTATATGATTTCATCTTGTAACTGTGTAATTTTTGTTTTCAATAGGGGAAGTTTTGTGTTGCATGTATAATTATATACATATACATGAAATATATCCATGAATGTTCATACATCTTTCTTTCTTTTGTAAAATTACTTTTTAATGTAATAGAAATAATAATAGTAATGTGAAAACATTAAAAATTAAAAAGATAATTTTCGTACTATTTGTTTTAGAAAAAATCAAATTTGGAGAACATAAAAAAAATTTTATGTATAAATTATGCATAATTATGTAAGAGTATTTTTTTTTTCATTTTTCCAAACTTTTTTGTCTGAAACAAACAAATGCAAAAATTATTCCTTTAATTATATTTATGTTTTCACATTACTATTATTATTTCTATTACATTAAAAAATAATTTTACAATATATGTATAGATATACTATGTATGGATATACTTCATATATAATTATACATGTTTATGAATATTTATACGTGTTTATGTATGTTTATACATATTTTTACATATTTATGCATAAAAAATTTTTTACTGAGAAACCAGTACATACACTAAAAATATTTATATTATATATATGAATATATGTATTTATGTGTGAGTTTTTATTATTATTATTTCACAAAGCTTTAATTTTAAAGATAGAGATAAGATATTTTCGAATGCATATTATATATATTAGATATTATATATTGGATAATAATTAAATTATTATTTACTAAACATAAATCGCATTTTATAGAGATCTCCGTCCGTACCGAACAAGAATAAAGCACAAAAAGAAGTTTATAATATATTCGATTTATGGGGAGTCTCCATCATTCTCAACATTATCTGCGCCATCATAGATAATATTCTCCTATCAGAAAATTTGGTCTGACCAGAAATTTGCGAAAAAAGATTTTGATTCGCTGGTAAGTGATATTGGCAATGATAATGCTAGAAAATTAATGCTTAATTGAAATCTTGATTAAATTTTAACAACTTTTAATTTAAATAATGGACACATTATTTACATATTTTAGTGTAATGTAATACAAAGAATTTTTTTTTTGTTTCAGAAAAAGCACAAACGTTATATTTTTTACGTACCCACTGGGTGCTACTATCATCAGTAACATTTTTTTTTTCATCGGCACGATTCTGTACCAGAAAATACATATAGTTAATCTGTTGAGAGAGATTGTGAGATCATGCGCCACAATGAAAATAAGCAGAGGTCAAAAATGCGAGGACTACTTTAAAGTGCTGTAATTTTGCGAAAAAAAATCACTCACAAAAACACAACTCATTTTTTTTTAAATTAAAGAGGAAAGTTCGAATTTTAGACCGCTGCAAACAGCACTCCCAAAAAAAATTTTACGAAGTCCATGTATTCCATCAAACTTTGCAATTTTCAATATGACAAACACTCTTCATATTTTGGGAGTTACAATGGTAGGGGTGTATTAAACTTAAAATCTGATCATAGCGTTTTAAAATTGGGATTTCAAGCTTTAATTTAAAAAAAAAGTTATCTGATAATCTTTCGCAAAATTCGTCAGTCAAAATTGATCAATTTTTACCCAAAATTTTTTTGTATAATTTTTTTGAGCAGTGTATATTTTATTAATATATTTTATAGTAATGATTGTGACTACAAACAATACAAAAATATATTTGCTCACAGGTTTAATATGTACTTGAAGCTATTCGTAATGATGGGAATAATTTGGAGATAATGTCGTGGGTAGATATTAGTGCTGATGTTGTACCACAGTCATCTGGTATCCTGCCGATATCATAAATGCCTTGCAAGGTCTCATCATTTTCGTCATATTTGTGTAGGAGACCATACAAACGCTATTAAAACGATTTAACAGCAAGATTTGCGATACGTCCATTTGGAATACTGAGAGACTAGAAAGGAGTCCAGAAATAATACCCATGCAACAAATCGATTCCTCTAATTAGCAGCTAATCATCAAAATTCAATTAGTCCTACTCATAAATGTTGCAATGCAAAGGGAAAATTCTATTATACATGAGAGTTAACAATTAATTAGCAGCATAATTTGATTCTTCAGTCGAAGATCTTACGTATATACATACTATATCAGATTATATTGTTTTATTTATATTATTTTTTGGTCTCTTTAAAAAAGAAATATTTGATGTTATACAATCTGTTAAAACATTAAACAATACAATATAATTTTTTTAAGCAGAAAATTCGAAAGAAGGTCGGTGATTCACCCCAAAGATGGAAAGAAGCCATTTTGAAACATTGGATCAAATAAAGATAATGAAATAACATTTCAAATTAATTGCGGATTCAAGAAATCTTATAAATCACGTTAAACATAGCTCATCAGAAATATGACCAATACAATTCAAATAATAAATAAGACATGTTGTCACTCAAATAAATATTAAAAGAGGAGGCAAAGGCAATGTATAAACTATTACAAAGAAATTACATAAATCAACTAAATAAAACTATTTTGTGTTTTTTATTATCTGTAGATAAGTATGATATAAGCCTTCCGTATCTGAACACAAATTATTTTCTTGCATGAGGATATGAAGATATTCCGATATTTGTCGTTTATTAAGGAAACGTTCTTCGTCAAGTATTGCGATATTTTTCCAGTCGAAGTAATGTTCAAAATTAATTCTATATTCTAGAATCACCGAGTTATTATTGTAAGCGAGCGATTATAATGTTCCGACACTCTATATATGCCGTTAAATGGATTTTCATCGATACGAAGGTTTAATGTTAAAAGTGTTCACACAAAGTTATGATAGTTGAACCGAGATTAAAGTTAATTTATTTTAGTATAGAAATAGAATTTTCATGATCAACAAGCATATAATGATAAACTATGACGAAATAAGGCTACATTTTCATGGATATATATTGAATAGCACACTGTTTATTAAGTAGTACAGCATCGCAAACTAACTTTATAATTTCACAGTGTTAGTTTGCAGTCCGTTTGCAGAATTTTTCAAATTCTGTTTCTGGCAATAGATTCAGACCTTAACTCCACTGAGACAAAATATTAATCAATTGAAATTCTTTATATATAATTATAAATTTAATAATAATTATAAATTTTTCGTTGCACTACTTATTGTTAGTTATATCATTATATTCGTTGAAAGAATTTATTTCAGATTATATTATTACCTAGCTATTTTTTTATATTATTTAAAATTTTATATTAAATATTAATATTAAGTATTTTTTATATGTTTCAAGAAATTTTGGTAGCATTCAATGATCATCATGAATGATTATTATATAATATTATATAATAAATAATTAAATGTCAAAAATCAAGTCCTACTCTTCACCGAATGAGTATGCTAATTAAGATTAATGAACTATTTATATACTATACCATTTTAATTCGAATAATATTTACGATGTGACATGTGGTCTATGCGTGTTTAAACACAAAATGCATGGGATTCAGAGAAGTGATACTACTATTTCCTATGTCAACGTCTGCATCATTTGATATGCAAAGGTATCAGAAATGAGACACGCAACGTCCGACGAGAAAAGGGTTTCTTTTATGTAATTTATTTTAATCTGTCGAAATTGTCAATGAAATGTCTGTCGCGTATATACTTGGTAACAAGCATTTCTTCGTTTCTTTTATTTATAGATAAATAATTTATAATTTCTTTTTATATTACAGCACCAATTAATTTTGATTTCGCTCATTTATTCGACAATACTTTCCAATTACTCGAACTCATAGAAGACCACTTACGCTTTTTCTGATTAACGAAGCAGACAATTGGAAATATTATAATCGGAAATAGTTCGTTGAGTCATTTTATAAATGAAGTATTTATTTATAACCAGCTGTTATTATCTTAATTGGAGTTTTAATCATATAACATTTAGCATTATTTTCATCAATACGCTGTTTGAAGTTTGAAGTCTTCTCTGTTCCCGTAAGTAGAGATATTTCCAGTTTGTATAAATGATTATTTTTGAATAAAATGATTATTTTTCAAATAAAAGGTCGCATAATAAAAATGTTAAGTTGATTAACAGTCTGTTTCTTTCTTCTAAATATATCTTGTACGCTGATAAAAGAAAAAGAAAACGGATAAATCGGATATAAGACGGAAGTTGCAAAATAAATACATTTTATTAATTATATGTACGTGTTTTATGCATAAAATACACGAAAGTTTTTAAAAATGTTTTTAACATCGAAATCGCTAAGAAAGTTAATAATCTCTTCATTTTCTTTTTATTTAATATTATTTCATAATATTATTACATAATTGTATTGACTTTGTAATTTATATTTATTTTGCTCAATATGTATAAATGTCGTCTCATATATTATATCCATATCTCAATGTTTTCTCAACTTCAATATTGCCTCATTATAAATTCTCTCTTACTTAATTTTCTCTCCCACACATATATTTGATTTATTCTAGTCTATATAATTTGTATGCAAAGTTAAGGCGTCCTTCGCATATGAATCACCCTATATCTACAACCGGCACGTTTACGCGTGTGCGTACATGCGGACGATATCTCACGCGTGTATAACGCGTTCCGAAGTTAACGACGACGAGAAACGACGCGAGACGACCGTCTGGTCTGTGCACTTCGTGTGCTGTGCAGTCCATTGGGAGGAGTCGTGAGAGAATGAGGTTTATTCTACCGCTCGTGATCCTCCTCGGAGCGTGCGCGTGTCACGCTCGCAACGATGAGATCGAGATCAATGAGATCGACAACGGTGAATCGGTCGCACGCGAAGTGCAACGCGTGCGCAACATCACACTCGCCCAGATCTTTGAGAATGCGGTCCAGGCCTATCTCGAGGAAGATTGGGACGGCTGCGTCGCGGGATTTAACGATGCTCTGCATGGGTACGTTATTATAACTATCCCCTCGTCGTCGACGATACTCTCTTCTTCATAAACACTCAATGTATATTAATTTTATGAGGTATTTTTAAGTTTTATTTAAGTTTCCAATTTTATGTTTTATTAAAAATTCTTTGATCCAGTTGCACCAACGTTACTTTGACTTTAAGCGGAACTTAAAACTCTCTCTGTCTCGTTTTAAAATCAAAGTAACGTTGATGCAATCGGGCCTTAAAATTTTTAAAATTATAAGTGCGTTTTCTGGCATCTCGTTTTAAGGAAAATACATATTTAATATTTTTATGAAATTTTTGGCATATTTATTAATAGTTTACAATGCTTAAATTGAAAAGTGATTCTTGAATACTTAATTTATATTAATTCTAAAATATCAAGTATTTTATTAAATGTTTTATTTTAAAAAAGTGCTTTCTTCTGAAATGTTTAAAATTTAATGCATTTTTTAAAAATTTTTTCGAAGGAGAGGGATTTCTTTAGCTTTTTGTATGTTTAGTATATAAAATTACATTAAAATTTGGAAGGAAAATATTTTTTACGAAAAAAACAAATTTTTGAAAAAGGAAATAGCATGGAAAAAAAGAATAAGTCGCATAACACACAAGTATAATATATTAGACATGTTAGATATTTTAATTTAAAAAAAGAATAGAATTAAATAATAATTTTAAAAAATCTTACAATTGTCTATATTATAAAATATCTATTTATGTTATAAAATTCTTTTAAATATCGATTGCAATATATAATCAATTCACATATATTAAATCCATATTTTTAATGTAAATTTACACAATGTTTCATAGATATAAAGCATACAAACGCCTGGTGATAATTTGCCGGCGAAAATGTAAAGCTGAGGCGACAGGTTCTTCGCCAATCTTCGTGGAGGATATCGAAGATTTGCACTTTTACGAAAGAAAAGTGAGAGAGACGCTTTGTCTAATGAAATGTAATCAGGATTATCGAGAAATCGCAGGTGAGGGGGCGCTTAAACGACTCCCACACGCCACGGAGAGGAAATTTGTTGACCTTGCCATCTACGAATATCTTCATATCTGTTATTTTCAGGTATGAAAATATATCTATTTGACCGAAACTTTAAATAATCGAATATTGCAAACTTTTCATATAAGTTACAAAAAAAAGTAATGCTTACAACATTAAATTAAAACATAATTTTATTTTTCATTTTATATTAATCCTTATAATTTATATTTGTACTTACAATGTTTCTTTTTATAATAATTAAACCATAAAATATAAAAGATACACATTTTATCATATTTCATTTTATCTTATTAATAATATTTATGATATGATTTATGCAGTATTTTAACTTTGATTTAATATAATTTTATTTGATATATTTTATTTTATTTTTATCATTTATTAATTTCTTTCGGTTACAAATAACCGATAAATTGATTTTACACAGATGTCTCTGCTCACTTATAGAAGATATCATAAAAAGCATTACGAAAATACTATTCTACCCGGATCCTAATCTGGTAGATTACGTAATTACAGTAGTAGATATTTGGTATCCGCGTCCGCTGCGTAAATTATGAGTTAAACAACTACGGCATGACTCGAAAAACTGATTCGCATCATCTCCTTTAAATAACAAATATAACTTTATTTTTAGGAATTTGTGCATCGTTTATAACACTAAATCTATAGAACTTTCGATTTTAGTTAAAAGTTTTAATTAAAAAGAGTTATTAATAAATTTTAATTAAATAAATTACAAAAGATGTGTTTACATCATTAAACTGAATACATAATCTTATTTTCCGTTTGTATCCTCGAACAGACGATATGGTATTGTTCGAACCATCTGCTATCGAAATTAAAATTCCAGTATATTTTGTATACTTCTAACATGATGATCGCTATTATCTCAATATAATCTGAAATAAATAAAAATATTATTTGATGTTTATTAAGAATACATATTTTACGAGATACATATATAATTTTTGTTAATTTTTCAGAAATACGATAATTTTTTAAAGATGCAAAAATATTTTTGCTTATAATAATAAAAATATACACAAATTTAATATATCATAAAATAAAATATATATATTTTCAGAATTATTAATCTATAATTAATATTATAATATTTATAAATAATTTTTTCCAGAAAGAAAGATATCAAGATGCGGCGAACGCAGCTTTCACCTTTCTCTCCTTACATCCCAATCACGAGATGACTAAGAAGAACCTGAAATACTACTTGAATTTGCCCAACGTGACCGTGGAAAAGGTCGTGAATTTGGAGGCAGCCCCCTTTGTTCAAAAGTACATCCGAGGTGTCAAAGCATACGAAGATGAATATTATGCGAAAGCTGTGACCGAATTTGAAAGTTCACTCGAGCTTTACATAGAATCCGAGGAGGAATGCAGGATCTATTGCGAGGGTCCTTTCAATCAAGGATGGTATCCTGAATTTACCTCTTCGGTAGCAAGTAAGATACATAAATTGACTTAATAACGAACAATAAATAATAAAATTAACGAATTCAGATTAAAAAATGCATTTATAATTTTTGCTTTTTAATCTTGTTATGCTTTTTAATCTAAATATAATTTATACTTTTTAATTTTTATTTGGGCGCGAATTATTCAATCTAGAAAAACAGCTTATTTGTTTGCTGCTTTAATATTAAGTAATTAAATTTAAAAAAAATATTAAACAAGTTTCTTATTAAAGTTTATGCATTACTAAAAAGCATAACTACAATGCACATAATATGTGCGCGTAATTTCTTCTTAATCGATTTTATTATTATTTAATGGATTGAATTCTTTCTTTATACAAATTATAGTAATAAATAAATTAAATACTACACTTTCATTGAATTAAATTGTTAATAAGCTTTTAGATAATACGATTAACATTTTTAATTCCCAGGAGAAATTTGAAGTAGATTATTAATAATTACTGAAAGTAATTCTTCTTGTTTATTGTTATTCTTTAATTTTTTTCAGATCACTTTACGTTCTGTTTGAAATGCAAACGTGGATGTTCGCTTGCATTAAATAATGTAAATGGCGATTTTCAGAGTGATTTGCTTAGAAGTCATTATAATTACTTGCAATTCGCTTATTATAAATGTGAGTATTTTGGCAAAAAAATGAATTATTTTATTGAACAAATTGATGTTTTTTATGACAAATTATATCATGTAGATCATATCACTTGCATTCTCCCAAATGCTTCAAACGTTTTCCACAGATAAATGTTTATTTAAAATAAAAAATATATAATTATTTCTGAATGAAAGCCTTTGAATAATACGATATCAGTTTCATTTATATTTTATCTAATTTAGTATAATTTAATAATTGGAATATTCATATAAGATAAGTTATGAAGTAACATGTAAGTAAATTATGAATTATAATGGCCTTGTTGCAATATGTCTCCATCCATTAACAAAAGCAAATACTTCAACAGCTTCATCAAGTAGTTTCCTGAATCATCCTTTGTCGTTAAATTAATTGGATTAATTTCTAAATTGTAGCAATCTCAATGTCAGTTCAACATCATTTCTAAAATTATTAAGTCTCCTGTTCTTTGTACTACTTTGTGCAATATGCATTTATTCTTTAACTTGCATTATTTCAAGAAAATTTTATTTGTATGATTTATTATCTTCTCTCTTTCTTCTTCCCCTCTTTTTATCAATTAAATTTTTTTCAGTTTAATATATATAAAAATATTTGCTTAAAATATACTTAATCAAATAAATAAAAATGAACGAAAGAATACAAAAATATATACAAATAATAGTTTTCATTTATTTTATGCAGTGGGTAATTTAAAAGCAGCTTGTGCAGCAGTTGCAAGTTACTTATTATTCTTACCTGCTGACGAAGCAATGCTGCATAACAAAGACTATTATAGTTCTCAACCAAAAGTGAAAGAGCAGTACTTTACACCAAGAGAGGTATGTGAAAAAAATATAATTATTGTAAAAATATATAGTAAATGTTACGTATTTAATACTAGAAAAATTTCAAAGAAAATATCCGGGAATTTTCATTGAAAAGTTTACATTTATTCTCATACAAAGTGTTCTAAACGAAAATTCCTAAATTTTCAGCACTTAAAATAAGTGAAAATCGGTAAAATAAATAAAAAAATTTTAATATATTTATAAATCTAATAAGAATTAATGAGAATACTTCTTAGGAAGCACTTTCCTATGTGAAGCGGCAAGAATACGAGCTGTTGCTAATGAATTATATAGCGGTGGAGTTCGCTGCGATTGACATCAGATTTAACGAGTTTACCAAGAAAATAAATATGAAAAAAGCCGACAAGAAGGAATTAGGAAAGGTAAAAAGCGAAACCTAATAAAAAACATATCTGCTAACTTATTTATAAATAATGACTATATATACATTTGTTCATCAATTGTTCCATATGGATTGGAAATCGTAAGGTATTACTTAATAAGGTATTATTTACTGTATAAGCAATTCTTCTGTTTAAAGGACGATGCATAAATAAACCTGACCATATCGTGCTTAAACTGATCAGCTAGACATAATTGATGAACTTCAGTGTTGAGTGCATTTATCATTAGACCTAATACTAATATTTTTATACGACATGTTATACACTTACATATCCGAACAACAATAAAATATTAAAAAATAAACTTTACTTTTATTATTGTCACAATTTAATAAAATAAAAATAATTGAGACAAATTCAAGATTAAGAGATATTAAAGTTAAAATAATATTGCACATAATTTAATAAACTAATTTAAATACTAAAATGAATTTTTAGTAAACAACTCCTTAAATTAATAATCAAGAATATAATCAATGTAAAGACATAGTATATACAGTAATATAAAAAATTGGAGTCAATGCGTTGGATGTAAGTTGCCCATAATTTATCTTTATTAAAGTCTCTCGTTTAATCGCCTGTTTAAATGCAACCCTACTTACTTTTGTGTTCATATCTATATAAGAATATAGGCGCGAGGAAAAGATTCATAAGACAATCAATAAAGAAACAAAATAAAAAGATCCAATTTTTACCTCCAATGTTGTGTTATTATCTTAATGTTTAGTTTTTATTTTTTCTTCACATATCTCATTTTTTATTTCTTTAGGACTTTTCCTCGAAACCAATCTTGCATCCACCTCCTGGTCATTCGCCATCCGTTCGAACGCGATTTGTGGGTAATCTATCATCTTTCCGGGACAACGAAGAGACGGAGATACGAAAAGATCGTGTCATGGAACAGCTAAAAGTAACGAACAATGCACGATTGATAGCAAAAGAAAGCGAGCTTGGCGGAAGGAACCGCTACGTGGCTGATGGATTTCTCAATTTCACCGATTGTAATCTACTCATGCAACTTGCCCAGGTGTCGAAATTAGTTTTATCCATCGAAGATTAAACGATTACGAAACGTTTTTCTTCTTAATTCTTTTGCATCATGATCTTGATAACATTTCAATTATAAGTTTCAAATAAAATGAATTCAAATGAAATTTTATCTTCGTTAAAGCAAAGATTTGCATATTAAAATATATGAATAATTCATAAATTTTAGATTGCTGTAGAAGGAGACGGCTATGAAGAAAACAAAAGTCCACATTCGTCTTATGAGCGTTTCGAAGGTGTGACCGTTGGTAGAATAGCCTTGGTAAAGATATATTGATACCCGAAAATGTTCTTTATTATGTTCCTTCCATATTTATTATTTTTCTCATTTTGACAAAATTTATCATCTTATAAAAAATTGTAGATGGTCTACTTCGGTCTAACAAAGCCAGAATTACTGAAGCTATTTCTGCAACGCACAGAAGAAGCTCGCAATCACGTGGAAAGATATTTCGACCTTGATCGACCATTGTATTTCACCTACACCCATTTGGTCTGCCGAACAGCTTTACTCGGTAATTTTCATCTGACGCATCCTCGTGCTTCTGACGACATTTTCGCTGGCATGTTCGCATCATAACACTTGGTATGGCATTAAATATATAAACAATCGATCAGATCATATTTTATTGTGGATCGGTTCGCTTATATATAACATTTGATTTTATTTTCATAAAAAATTCTTTTTATTAACAAAATGATCATTATATAAAATATAATAATAAAATATGTATTCAATCAAGTAATGTAACAAGTTGTCTAAGGAAGGATGAAGATTAGGTATATGTATCTGTTTCTAGAAAGTTTCTAGAAAGTTCATTATATCATTATTTTCAGATTCGCCGGCGAATAGAACTGATCTTAGTCATGAGATTCACGCTGATAACTGCGTGATAAAAGATGATGGTTTCTGCTTGCGAGAAGATCCCGCGTATACGTGGCGGGACTATTCGGCGATTTTATATCTCAATGATGATTTCGATGGCGGCGAGTTCTTCTTCGTAGAAGACTGGAAGAGACGTCGCGTCCAAGGTATTGTTCGACCTCAGTGTGGACGTATGGTAGCTTTTTCTGCCGGCGGTGAAAATCTTCATGGCGTTCAAGGTATACGTAGTGGCAAGAGGTGCGCAGTGGCGTTATGGTTCACCCAGGATGAAAAATATTTGGAGTATGAGAGGGTAGTGGCGAATACTGTGTTGCAGAGAGTCCACACTTTGGGTGCCGTGCAACGTGAGGATGCCCAAATACCACTAAAGTAAGAATAGAATTTATTATACATTCTATATAAAGAAGTCCCTCAGAATATTATAGAAGAGAAAGAGTGTTAACATTTAATTTTTACAATTGTGCAATTATAATATTAAATCTAAAAGTAATATGCATGTTTAATATCATTATACGAAAATATAATTACTTTACATTATATTTTCATATGTATAACAAAAATATTCGATAAATCTTTAATTACAAAATTATATTCATATTTTATCTTTACGTTTTTAAATCATGCGGTGATAAAAATTTAGGTGATCAAAATTTTGATAGAAAATTTCACAAATAAATTTATGTTTTCATGACTGTAAATGAAATAATGAATATGATGATGACAAACAGGATGTAATTAAGAGAACAAACTAAAATAAAAAAATAGTTACAATAATGTATATACACATAGTCTGATATTATATAGAATTAAAGATTAATGGATTAAAAAGCTGAGCATATTTCTTTCAAAATTCTATTTTCTCGTGAGTTTTCTGTAGATCAAATAAAGTGTAACATTTCTATTTTAGATATGAAGATACACTGATTCAATGTTTCAAAGAAGATGAGACGTTGAGACAGATATTGAGAAAATTTACGCGAGAAGGCAGCAAAAATTGGTAAAAATTGATACAATTTACACAAGATTCAAATGTCCAAGCAAGTAAAAAAAAAAGAGACAAATGAGGCAAGTATAACAAAAATTAATATATTGATCAATTCGTAATTTAAAAACTTTGTAGATAAAAGTAATTTATCTGTAAAGATGAAAAATCTAGAAAATATATTCCTTGATAAATAGGTGGATCATGCAACTACAGAGAGATTCGAGAGTTTTTAAATCATATTTTATAAAGTAAATTATAGATCTATTATTACAGTACCATACTAACATTTACGTATTAGTATAAATTAATCAAATAGTGTTTAAAGAAACAAACAACATATGTTACTCCTAAGAATACTTACTCGAGAATACTTACGCCAACGCGCGTATCTAGATTTGATTTACGCGACGGCCATTATAGGACAACGATGTGGATTTCTACTCAATAATTTTACTGCGTTTAATTTAATCAAATTTCTAGTCGGCGTGTACAATAAAACGCACAAACTTACCTCGCATATCTCGCACACAGCCGTAGTCAGTTATTTATATAATTATTTATATAATTCAATTCTAAGCTATCATTTGAGTTCAATTGAGCCTACTCAGAATTTGATTGGATCAGCTGTTATTGAGATAAGAGTCTCTTTAACTAGTTGACACCCGTATTATAGATAAGTGATGACATATATGATTGCGTGTACACTTGACGCAGGACATTATTGTATTTCTTGATAAATTATCTATTAATAATTATTTTATGTATCAAAATATGTTTAAGCGATGCCGTCGCAATTGCAACTGTTATAGAAAATATCTTATAGAAAATATCCTAAATCTTTATTAGAACATAGGACATATTACATGTCAACAAGTTTACATAACCGCTCGCTATGCATCGCGCAATATTTGTATCGCATTAATTTACAGTTTTCGTATTTGTATTATGTATAAGAAATTACGCCTGTGTTATGTACGCGATTGCGTTGCAATTCCCTTATTTCTTCTCTTCTTTTTTTTCCTCTTTTACTGCGCAACTAGTACATGATGGACACTTATACGTCTCTTTGTAAAATCAATTCCATTGATTAAGCGTGCGTGTAGTATTAATTTATAACTACAAATTTTCTTATCGGAACAATCGACACTCGCGATTTGTCCGCGTTGTTTTTATAATTATAGAACAAATAGAAAAACGCATTTATCAATGAACAAAACGGAAATGATTTAGGATGGAGGGAGGAAGATAAAGAGAATAAAAATTAAAGCTCAAATCCTCCATTTTTTGAGAAAATTATGGAAGAATGTTCCAAGAAGAGATAGAATTAAAGAAAAAGGGATTTACAATTAGTTGCAGTAACTTCGGTTATCAAAATCAATCTGAGTAATCTTTAAAAGGTTCTATTTTCGTCGCTCATTGTTTGTTAAAAAGCTATTATCGTAATATATTAACGTAATATATTAACGTATGCAAACAAATATTAAATTTAGATTCTATATTATTTATTGTATGTTTCTCTTATATGTTTCAAATAAATGTAGAGAAGGAGCCCGTTACCATTCAAATTTAATTTAACTAAAAAAAAAATCTGATCTAATTTTAATGTAAAATTTGGGAATTTCGTTCATATATTTAAATATATAGGAAGAATTTTCCAATTTCAAATTAAAAGTAGATTAAGTTAAGTCAGAGATGTTCAT
>Ga0157363_1003201_pt1 | contig 14709 bp, 16 predicted proteins | sample AttsexASBM1_FD_111477 | JGI IMG/M metagenome (GOLD analysis project Ga0157363, IMG submission 111477) | Fungus gardens microbial communities from leaf cutter ant in Ribeirão Preto, State of São Paulo, Brazil - Atta sexdens ASBM1 | ecosystem: Host-associated > Fungi > Mycelium > Unclassified ...
AAAAAGACATATTTCTCCAAATTAAAAAAGACATATTTCTCCAAATTATTACAACATAGTCAGAATTTATCTAAAAAGGAAAATTAGTTCAGAATGTTCAAGTGAAAGATCTACAAAATAAACTGTTGAAACACAGCTTTGATATACTGACGCATTTTTTTATCGAAATAGATTATTCACGCATTTCTTTTTTTTTACAAACGCATGTACTTGGATGTTCACATTCGTAATTAACATTCATACATATGAAAATATTCAAAAATTATTTATACTATAATACGATATTAGTATAATAGTATCAAATATTTAACAATTTAAGGAGTGCAAATTTGAATTACAAATGAAATAAATTATTTAAATTTAGTAATATAGACAGTTTAGTATTAAAATAACATTTGCTAACATTAATGCTTTGCAATCAAATCAATATATATATATTATAGATATGGATTTGATGTATTCCCCCTTTTCTTTTGACTTTTTAAAAATATGTTCTTACAGTTCTTAAATAAAATAATACATATTTATAAGATAGTATAAGATATTTTAAAAGTAAGTAGTATGGGATATCTTATTTCTTTAATTTTTATCTTGATTCCAATGACAATTTCGATGAAAATCATGAGAAATATCACGTTTAGTAAAAAGAATTCGTTTCTTATTGAATAATGTCGAGTAATTATCGTACAGAACATTCCTGTTTATTAATCAGTTTGCCTGTCTCGTATTATAAACAATAGACAAAGCGAATTTGGATCGTGATTGCTAAATTTATATCCTTCTAATTAAATAAATACCTATAAGCGTGATTATCATACGAATTATCAATTGAATCCAAATGTTAAACGAAAGTGAATTTATTTTACTTTCAGAAGTGAAAAGTAAATAATTAGAGCACTTCTTCGAGACTTCTCAATTCAGAGATAAAGATTCAAATGAAATTAAAGTAATTACACGACTTAATCAAACATAACGTTCAGAACATACAGACGGAACATTAATCACATTCAGCAGATTTACACTTTCATGAATTTCAAACAGTAATTGAATCTAAATAATATATGGGTGCGGTTGAGTTGTCGCTACAAATGCTGAAGTATTTGATTGATCAATCGGAAAAAAGAATTTTACTAATTGACCAATCAAAAAATGCTTCCAAACAGCGGTAACTCAACCGCACTCTATGTCAGTCAATCAATCAATTTTAATTGATACAGTTATAATTACTAAATCAGTGATTTAGATTTATAGTTTCAAAATTGTCCAATGGCCTAATGATTATCAATCTAGTGACAAATTTCTCAGTGATCTCTATTTTATCTTATAAAAGACATTTTAAATAAGAAATTGTTGAATCGTTACAGAGAGGACAGTAGTTCTTCTTAAGAATAAGAAGGCATTGATTTGAGTGATCGATCAATGTATGCAGATGTTAATCTCGCGCAAACTTATTTAAAAAACGAGATCAAAGAGTAATTTAATAAATCATTTCTTATAGTATAAATAAAATTGGAAGCTTGCAGCCCGTACTGTATCATCTAAAAATACAACCCAGTTTTTTTCTCTTTCCTCCTTATTTATCTCTTTTTTTCTTTTATTCGTTCACTCATTCATCATTCACTTTACTTATCGATTCTTATAGTTTATAAATTAGACCATAAGGCATGAAAACATATAAGTAACAGAATTAAAGTAATAAATAGATTATCCAATCTCCTAAATTTTCGACTGCGATTCTTAAATCTATGACTTAAATTCTATGGCTTATATTCTTTTTCTTTCATGTGTTATAGTCTTAATAAGAACTTAGCAAAATTCGTGATTTATTATCGACGCACTTAGGGATAATCACATATTGCATATGGTCATTCCACAAAAAATTAGAGTAATAAATAAAAGATATAAAAAAGAAAAGAGAAATGCTCACGTAACATATTACAAAACATAACTCTACGCAGCGTATTTTTCAAGTCAGCACCTTCTTCTTCATGTAGATAGATATAGCCGATGATAGTCGTTGGCACCGAAGGCGCAATTACATTTGGGACATTTTCGTTGCCGCGTCTCATAACGTGTGCGTAGACAATCCCAGCAAAACACGTGGAAGCACTTGGTGAGCACGGCATCCTTTCGCTTCACTTTACAAGACGGACAAGTTAGAGTTTCCTTATACTCCCGCAACTCTTCCGCCATCACTTCATCCAGGGTTTCAGCGAGCTCAATCTTCTTCATTCGCTCGACCTTGCGCCTCAATTGCGCTATTTCTTCCTACAACGCAATTCAGATTAAATTTTATTTCTATCAATGATTGAGTTCTATCAGTGATGGTATTCAAATACACTATCAGATTTTGTCATCTATTTTCTAATATTAAAAAGTTTTTAGCATTCAAAATTTGCATAATGATTTACATAAATTATTAATTGATATAAACAAGAAAATAATTTTCTTAGATCTTTTATAATCCTACCCAATTAATTAAAAAAAAAAAAAAATTCAGAATACAAAAAAATATTTTAGCTACTGCAGGATTAATCATTACCTGTAATCTTTTAGTTTTATATGCTTCAGCTTCCAAAGAACTTGTTTTCTCGGCTACGACCTGTTGCGCTTCCTTCATTTGGGAATGATATTTTTCTATAACAATAAGTTATATTAGTTTCTTGTTTAAAAGTAATTATTTAATTTTTTATTAAATTATTTGTCTTCATTTATTTTCCTAGCTAATATAACAATAGCTAATATATGTTGTAAGCACCTTAATATATTATTTAAATGATTAAAAAATTTATGTGAGAAATTTTATTAGAGATTTATATAATTCAAAATCTTAATTATTGTGTTTGCATGAAGAATCTTACCAAGATGGAGTTTGAGATCAGCTGCAGATTGTGCACTCTCTATTGCTTTCCGTTTATGCATCTCCATCGCTTGCTGTCTCAGCGCTAATTCTTTTTCCACCGTGGCGAGAGAATTTTGTAAAAGACGCTCCTTCTCTTCTAACTTTCGTACAACTACGTTAGCCGCTTCCACTTGCGTCGTTAATGTAGACACTTGTTCTTTCAGCACATCCTTCTCTTCCCTCGCAAGTTTGTGCAATTGATTACTTTTGATCCTCTCTGTCATGAGCTTAAAATTTGCGTCATCTTTCTCACGTAACTGCTGTATAAGTCTAGAGTTCTGTTCCTGCATATCCTCGAACGCTTGTCCGGTCACTTCCATCTCATTCAGAAGTGCTTCCTCTTCCTGCAACCAAATACAATTCTGTTCAACGTTACATTTCCGTTCACGTATGTTATCAGATTCTGTCATAATATTTCCTAATATTAAAAATTTTTTAACATTATACATAAAAAAATTTCCATAGTAATGATTTGCATAAATAATTGCTTAATATAAATGACAAAATAATTTTCCAATTAGATTTTTTATAATCAATTCTACTTCCAATTAATTAAGACTTTAATCTTTTTATATATAGCATATATTAAAAATTAAAATTAAAATTATAAAAAGAGTAAGTGTGATCTACCTGTTTTTGACAAGCAACTTGACGTTGCAATGTGTATGCTTGTTCTTCTAATTTTTTAATTTTTATCTGCGCATCTTCATCAGCTAACTTCTTACGTTCCTCACGTTTACTTTCCTAGAGAGCACAATAAAATTCACGTTATCCAAACAAAAATAATTCTCATTAAGTTAATATAAATCAATAAAATAAGTATTTATATATTATTAATATTAAATATTATTAATATTATATATTATTAATATTAAAGAGCAAAATATTTCAATCCTTATATAAAATTATTTTCCTCTAAATATGAACAAAGAAGTTGTAAATAGGTGATCAAATATATATACATGCGTTGCTTATTTCATTGATTTATCATCATGTACATTATTATAAATCATCATACAATAATTGTAATAATTATAAAATATATTACAACATACTTGAATCTTTTTGACTTGTTGTCGTAAATCCTCCAATTCTGCTCTCGTTTTACGCTCTGCAGCCATTAACTGTACTTTATCTCGCTGCTCTTTTCCAACACCTTTGTACATGTCTAATAAAAGTTTCATTTCTTTCATCTCATTCACAGCTTTTCTATAATCAAATATTTATTTTTATTTATTTTCTAAAAATATATTATCACAATAAAAATATCAGTAGTTTAGTTTAGAAAACACTAGATATCTTCACAAACATACTTAAGTTGTGCCTTCAAATCTCTCACGAGTTCTGATTCTGCCATTTTTGCGTCTTTGGTGCGATGTGCAGGATCTCGATGTTCAGTTTTCACAGATTCTTTCTTGATATCCTTCTCACGTTTTATATCTTTCTCCTTTTTTAGAGTCGGCGAAGTTAACGTTAGAGAGTCTGGTGTATTTTTGTTGCCTTCACCTTCTCCAACCTCAATTGTTTCTACCTCTTCATCAGCACCCGATTCCCTCTTTATAGTAACACCACTTTCTTCTTTTATCTGTACATGTATATAAAAAGTTAACAAGTAGTAAACAAAATCTTTTTTTATTTAAAATTTTTATTATTTTTTAAATTAATATATAGTTCAATTTATTAATTAATATTTTTGCAAGAAAAAATAATTCTGGACTACATATATAAAACTACATATATGCAAACAACAAATGCATAAAAAATTAATTTTATATAAAAAAAAGTGCATCTCTTGATTTAAATTTATACATTTATATCATTATACCTGTGTAGATCCTGGTAATGAATTTGAAGCATCTTCTTCTTTTCCGCTACCATCTGAATTATTCCCTTCTTTATTTTCTTGCGACGTTTGTTGTCCTAATTTAGTTGTCAATTCCTCTACTTCCTTCTTCAACTGGAAAAATTTGATAAAAATAAACTGTTATCTACTTTTATTACAATTAAATAATATATATCGAGTGATGATTTATATTATATTTTGTTTTGTTATTAAGATAATGCGTAAGAGAGCGATTGATTTATAATAGACAGGTCTCGGGTTCAATCTTGATTGTTCCATAGATATGTATATGATTCGGTTTATAAAAGATTAATTAAAGAATTAAAAAGTCGAAAAGTTTTAAGAAACATTGTATTATGTCCCAGTTAGGAACGAATACATTCAATAAAGAATACATTTTGGTTGTAAAGTTTAAAAGTTTTAAAAGAAAAAAGAAGGAAAATTGTAATCCGACAATTTCGAGACAATAAATTGATACATAGATATTATATAAATCAAAGTTGACAATCACAGAAAATTAATACATTTTGTAATAAAATGAAAAATAAGAAAACTAATTAGAAAATCATATATGTTTATGTGTACATACTCGAGGTATTTCAGTAGAAGTTTCTTTGTATTTTCGCTTGTACCGATGCACTTCTCCTTTTAATTGCTGATTGTGATTCTGAAGAGAAGTAATTAGGTGCCGCATTTCTCGATTGATCGGACCTGTCTGTTCATTAGCAGCTAGATTTTGTTCAAATTCAATGCGAAGCATCTCGTATTCCTTGCGTAATTGTGCTAAAACGTCTTCAAGTTGTATACACTCGCCGCGTAATTTTTTTTGAGCCATTAATTCTTCACTCTATAAAAAGATTTGGAATAAAAATGAAATATCAATTTAAATATCAATTACTCATAAGCACAATTTTCGGATATATGAAGGTTTTACCTCCATCATCTCAATGTGGCGTAAATGTGCATTTTTGCTCGATTGTAATTGTTGACGAGCATCATCCAATTGTGTTTTCAATTGCATAGACTCATTATACAATACAGAAAATTGCGATTGTAAACATTTATACTCTGTTGTTTCCACAATTACTGATTCAGGAAGTTGTCTTATCTACAAAAAAATGTTAAAATTTAGCTAATTGGTAACAGCAAAGTTAATTAGATTAGAATATTATGATATAAATAAAATTTAGGAAACAAAACTGTTTACTTACGTCCATTTTTAATTTTTCTACTTCTTTTAAAGTTTCGCGATGTTGCTGATGAAGTTTGTCTAATTCCTGTAATCTATTATTAGCTAATTCACGTGTCTCTTCAAGTTCTCTTTGCAAGTCATCAAGCTGTAAAAAAATAATATATATCTATATATATTATAAATTAAAGAAAGTATTGTAATATTAAAATATTAGTATTGTAATATTAAATTTAAATTTATGCTCGTATCTCTTTATATAAAAAAATAAAATTTTTACCTTAGTCTGAGAAACACTAGATGCAACTAAAGTATTCGGTTTATTACTGCCTTTCTCATCAGTGCCATGAATTTGTTGAAAAGCTTTTAATTTTTCGACTGCTTCTCCAAGATGATGTTCCAATTTATCATTTCTCGCCCGTACTTTGTTCAATTCGTATTGCAGGTCGTCCACTTGATTTCGCAATTCTGCTGCAAGCGTATCTTTTCCTGTTATTGTATCTTGCAATTCTGACATCTACAAAGAAATATCCAAAATAAATAATCAAATAAATAAAAAAATTTATTATCAAATAAATAAAAAAAAAACTAAATGATGTTACAACCTAATTCGAGCCTTGGCTTTCTAAATTAGTCTCCTTTCTTGAAACTTCTCAATAAAAATTTATGTGTAGAGTAGAAAATCAAACCTGAGCTAATTACAAATCTGACTCTCACATGAAATCATTCCAGGCATTCCAGGTAAGGTGTTTACTAAAATCTTGTAAAATTCCCTGAGAATTCCTGGATTTTCTAGGTATTTTTGTTCAATATTCCAAGTAAAATAAGACAATTTTTTTAATGCAACTCTGAAATAAATTGGAATACTAGTAACGCAAACAAATTATTATAAATTAATAGAAGACAAAGATTCCACAAGACTGTATTTATCCTTTTCTATTTGGAGCTCTGAAACCTATTTTAGAGATAATACAGAAAAGACTCACTACAGTATCAGTAAGCTACTTTCTTCTGCTTTCTTCTATTGTCACCTGATTTTTTAAATAAAAACTCGCGAGACACATACGAAATGTAAATAAATATACGTAGATATATATACATAGATGTGTATGCCATATGTATTGCTAAGCCTGATTATCAACATTATACATTAATACAAATAAAATGATTAAAAAAACAATGTTATCGGAAAAAGATAGAATAAGTAAAATTCCAAAAATATCCTTCTGTATCGACAAATTTCATAAAAATTCCTGATATTTAAGGATACAAAATCTCCTAAAAATTCTATTCCAGGTTTTTCTAGATAGTAAACACCCTGCCAGAACAAAATCTTACGCCTAATGATAACTTTTTGATGTTTAAAAATATTCATAATAATCTCTCTTTTCTTTATTTCAAGTAACTCATAATTTATTTATAACAAATAATAGCTTTATGTATATAATCGAATAACATAAAAAGTAGAAAATTAAATAAAATAAAAAATCAATTACCTTCAATGAGATAGTATGGTACTTTTCATGCAATTGTATATTTATCGCCTGCAGATTTCTATTTTCCATTTGTATTTCCGCATTGGCACGACGTACGACTTCGTCAATGTTCGGTGCCTCTTCTATATAATACGATTTATAATCTTCAATTATAAAAATGTACGATTTTTTGCAAGTTATATATATATATCCATAAAGTTCTTTACGAGATTTTTGTGGAAAAATTTGAATCTTACCGCAAATCAAAACATGATATATACGTCAATTTATTCGAGTGTATTATATTAAAATCTCAAATTAATATTAATAAATAAATATTAATTTAAAATCTCAAAACAAATTCTGGATGTAACTTACCACCATCAAATTCTCCTTTAAGGGCAAGAGTGATTTTTTCATTTCTTTGAGATAAACGATCAAATGCCTGTACAACTTTAGACACAGCTCGTTTTGATACCTGTACACGGTTTGCTAATTTGTCATCCAATTCCTCTTTATCCCAAGAAGATAATTGCATTAGAAATGATGTTGTAGCCTCACTCTCGTCTATAATTAAAAAGAAAAACATTTTGTTAAATTTATCGCAAAAAATATTGTTACATATGTATGTTACATTGCACTTTTTTTTCAAAACTTACTTTTATTTTCAGATTCATCGGCAGTTTCAGCATCGAATCTCTGTAATAATACACGTATATCTTCATTGAGTTGATTCCAATATCGGTTAACTACATTAAGTACTGCATCGTCCTGCATTTGGCGTTTTTCTAATTGTTCAATACGTTGTCTCAATTCAGCTTCCATTCTATGTCTTTGCTCCAATCTCTGAAATAAATAAATTATACATGAAAAAAATAGGTATATACTAAAAGTTATATAATAATATGAACAATTTATATACAATTTATATACGTATAAAAGTATAATTTATATCAAATTATAATAGTATATTTTTAAATTTTAGAGTATATACAAAAATATTATATGTATGTAATATGTATGTACAGGATGACAATTGAAAAATCAAATCTAAATCATTTACTTCATAATGAACAAATAAAATTATTCGGCAAAAAAATTTAATATTTATTTTATTGTATATTCTTAGTAAAAAATAATACCAATTTAGTTTCAACTTCCTGCAATAATAGCAAATGTTATCCTGAATAAACTATATTTTTATATATAATTAATATAATTTTCATAAAATTACTCAACAGAATTGTGTAACTATTTTCTTATTAATATTATTTTTTTATATACAATTATATGCAACATGTTATTACAGTTTATCCTTATCAGTTAATCCTTATCTTTATCTGCAATTACAAATCAATTTATTAATAGTAATAAAAGTATAAATGCAATGTAAACTTTATATACCTGTGCCAATTTTTTATTCTGAAACTGTAAAACCTTCATGTCCATCTCTTCGAGAGTAGATATGGGTCCAATTAGAATCGGTTCGAACTGCACCTTCTTTATAGGTGGTTGGGAACTGGAGTCCCCATTATCTGGGGGTCGTTTCGACATCTTTGCACGCAGTGCTGTGTCTGTCAATTACAAATAGTAACAAAATAATTTATTTAGGACATTGAGATGTTTTTATTTAAAGTAAAGCTTATACTGTTTAATGTTTTCTGGTGCATAGAATATCATATATTCTATAAATAATTATACTAGTTTCGAATGAAATATTCTACTTTCTACATGTGGTATGTTACCATATTATATAAATCGATAAAGAAAAGTGCTATATTTACATCAGATCTCGATGTAAATATAGCACTTTATAGTTAGTACAATAATATTAGCTTCAGAAAAAAAAAGATGAAAAACTTCTACGAGGTTATGTCTATATCGAAGAGAGAGAAATCCACATAGACGTTGCAGGTGAATCATCAGTAATGACTGAAAACATTAATGGCCAACACGTGACAAGCATGATTTGAAAAATATATATACAAAAACGAGAAATAAAGACTTTATAATATATTATCAAAATCGATGTCTTCTAAGATGTCGTCTCGTTTTGTCACGCCTACAATGTAGCTAGTGTTTCAAAGTAAATTGAAGTAAACGATACATAATTAGAATGGAATTCGTGATACTGAGAAGCGTAGGGGCTACCATAAACGTTACTGAAATTTTTCAATTTACGAAGCTCTGGAGAAATGAAATAATAGCGTTGGTGTAATGTCGTTATTATTGATTTCGCGCGCGCGAGGTGGCGGTGGGCGCGGGTTTACCTTAGTACAAGCAATTAAACTGTTTCCGCTGCCGTTGCTACGTCCACCTTCCACGATTATTCGTGCTTCGCTTCCACGACCTCGCTGCTACGACATCATTCTCCGACAAACTGTGCCTCGTGTCTTGGATCGGTCGTCGCGGACCTCTGCATCTTTCGCGATTTCATGGACAAAAATCGTGGAGTCGTTCAGAAAGCACGCCAGTCCGTTGATCGTCCTGCCCCAGCCAGGGCAGCCAGCCAACAAAAATCACCGTTACGCGGCCGTTCGGAATGATTCGGAAAGTAAACGATTGGAAAGCGGTCGATATATGAATCTGTCTGTAGGTAAAGAAAATTATTCCCGTGTCGACGATACTCATATGATAAATAAAATTTATGATAACATTTAGGTAAAGTTGATAATATAGAATTCTTTAAAATTATTATGATAGTAGTAGAGGTTGCCGTCAAAGTCGCTACTGTAAGAAAAGGTTAGGTTAGATTTGCCTTGTTTAGTGTAAGTGATGATTTACATACTGTGTATCATTTATATTGATACGTGCATGATCTCTTAAAGAAATTCTTCATAATTTTGACTATTCTTTGAAGAGAATTGTCAGTTTTTCACATTTTGACTGTCTCTTAAGAGGTATTACTATTATTTTCCGTGTCCGTGATATTAATCATTAAACATGAATTCAAAGAAAATCACTCTGTCAAAGAGTATATTGGGAATGAAGGTGAGTTGGAAAAGTTTGTAAAATAGAAAATAGAATATTTTCAACAAACAAGCATATTATTTCACGTTATTTGTTGTTACTTTGACGTCAAAATGATGATAAATAACGTCAGTTTGTTCGCTCGATTGTGGCATGATAATGAGTGGATTTGTTTGCAGTTCATGAAACGCACAAAAGATAAAGTGGAGAAAGAGCAGTTTCAAGAAGAAGGAGAGGAATACTTCGGCAGCGAGCTTACATCACGTATGAAAAAAGCATCGTAAGTACTTTCTGTTATTTTTTCCAACTAGCCTTATATCTGGATTAATAATTATATAAATTAAAATAGTAATATGAATTTTTATAAATAATATAAATAATATAAATAATAGTAATGGATATTTTGTATTTTGAAATATGTATATTTGAGATTCACATTTTTTCCTGGTGAAAATATTGCTGTGATATCAATTGCTTCTATTTTATGTTTAAGTGGAAAATTTCTTATGGAATCGAGTTATGTTTTCTGCAAGAAACTTAATGACGGTAGATTAAGCTTTCAAGGGATGAATCCAACTATAGAAAAATTAATGGAAGCAAAGGAGAATGCTAAACGAGCCAACGAAGATGTGAAACAAGAGACCGATATATCTGATGAACAAATGGCTGTTCAATGGACGAAAATGCGAGCAAAATTTGATAGTACAAACAAACATAGAAAGCCACGACATATAAAAACAAACAATGAAGACGAACCATTAAGTAAAAAACCGAAATTTTTGAAACCTGTAGAATGAATTTGCATTGTAAATAATTATATAATAATTATACATATAATTTAATTTATATTAAGTAAATAAATATATTGTACAGTTTGTATATTTGATGCACGCATAAATTTTTGTCTGATAAAACTTAAATTGATTATTATTAAACGATTATATTTTAATATAATCGTTGAAGATCATATAGCTGTTATTTTTAATAATATTTAGTTAATTATCACACTTAAAATACACAATTTATATTTTTCTTTACAAGTCCTTTCTCTCTCTCTCTCTCTCTCTCTCTATATATATATATATATATATATATATATATATATATATATATCGTTCAAGATGAAAAGTTCGTTTAGTCACATGTAATTTTCTTTGCCACGAAACCTGACGCAGCAAGTAACTCTCGAAATGTTTCAACGCACACACCGTCGGTGCAATCCTTCCGTATTCCTTTCTGCCAAAGTGTATCAAAGCTCTCCTCTGGAAATTCGAAACCGATGTTCTCGAATATGTTTCGTATTTCTTCCTTGTCGCGCATCTATATAATATTTTGTAAATATAAATTAATATTTTTATAATATAATAGAATAGTATGGAATAATTAGATTAAATAATAAATATACATAAATAAAATATAAATTAATATTTACAGCTAGGAATTTTCGTAAATTTTTTAGACGAGACAAAATCTTCGGATACAATTTATAAAAATTAAGAATAAAAATATTTAAAAAATGGAATAACTAATACGAAGTCAAACGATCCACCTTAAAAAAATCTATATGTGTCAAACCATATCTCGTAAATATACTAGGCGATATCAAGCAATGGATGGAGGTTTGATCACTCAAGTTTTCTTTATCTGGATGTAATCCAGCGCGTGGTAACATTGTTATCAGAAACTCTGATCTTTCAGATGGAAGTCCTGCCGCATGTACTTCTATAATATTTCATATTTCAAATAATCACTTTGAGAAAAATACTTTTAAAATCGAGAGATATAAAAAATAAATCCTACTTGCGCTATCAGTTGTCTGAATATTTTTTATGTCATACGTAGTAAAATCTAAATTTGCCACTGGTGCTTCTAAAATAATATTTTTTAATATCATTGCTATGTTACTATAAATTAAAATTAAATTAAAAATTGAAATCAGAATTGAAATACGTTTGAAATTATTAGATTAAAATTAGTTACTGTTATTAATTATCATATAAAGATGTATCGTTTATAATTTCTCTAATTCAATTTTGAGAATTTAGAATATTACAAAAATTATTGATTAATCACGTTTAATTATTGGTAGACTGCGCTTCCAATTCAAGAGATTTAGTATTTCTCTGTAATTAACATTTCCATCTGTGCGCAATTGCAACGTATCCATTAATGGTACAAAAAACTTCTTATTTGGATATATGCGATATTTTTCGAAAATCAGAAAAACCTTATCTTCAGGTAGAGTTCCGATGTATTCCTGTATTAAAATTTTATGATTATAAGAATATGATTTGTGATGAAATGTGATCGTAAATAATTTTGATTAATTTAATTAATTTACTATTCATTTAAGTGCGAATTTATAATTAATATGAATTTTTGTTATAACAAATAAAATAGTTAATAACATACATATGATACATGTACATATGATATAGATATATTAGTTTAGATATATTAATAAATATATAGAGACATGTATACTTTGTCTAGACAAGAAAACTCATCCTCTATGTCTAAGAACGGTACTTCTTGTATACGCTTTTTGAGTTTTCGACGGAAATTGTATAAATCTTGCAAACATTGCCACCAGAAAAGCACTTGTTTGTCTGATTCATTTAATTCATTTAATTCATCTTTGACAGATTTCTTACCGTGTACAGTGTCTACATGAAGACGCAATGTTTCTGGATCTCTTGAATTACAAATTAGTAATGATTCTCCACAAAAAAATTTATCATTTTTACTATTAATTAATTCAAGTCTTATATAGTTAGTATAAAAAAAAAGAAAAAAGATCATATTTATATTTTTATAGTTTATTAAAATTATCTAAAGTTTAAGCAGGATTGAGTAATAATATTTTTTTTAAATTGAATTAATTTAAAATTAATGGTTTATAAAATTAATAAAATTAAATTGAAAGTTGAAGGAATAAAGAATTAATTAATAAAAGTTAAGTTAAGACTAAATTAATTTAAGTTTAAAAAAAAGTTAATTTCGAAAAAAATTATTTTTGAGATCAGAAATGTCTTAATTTTTCTTAAAAGAGATTGCTTTAAATAATAATCCTTACAAATATAGATTATTAGGCAAATTTAATTTTATATCCACATATAAGTATATGTAATAAGAGTCATACCATAAGGTGTTTTCAAAATCTTGCGAGAGAGAAGGGTATACGTTTGCATTATTTCTCTTTCTTTATCTAACTTTCTTTAACTTCTGAAACGACTATTCATGCATGTTTACGACTTCATCGATTAGATATTTGTTACAAAAAATATACGTAAAAATTTAGAAAATGGGCGGATGTACAATTCTGTTCTACAACAATTCTTCATCTAAGGCTCATTTCATATTTACGTTGCTGAAATATGTTTAAATACGTTTGTGATACCTAAAATTAGTGTGATTCAAATATAAGTGAGAATTGACAAATTCTAGCGAGTCAATTAAAACTGGCTACTGTATGGTGTGACTCTTATTATAGAGTCTTTCATCATAAAATTATTGAATTTTTTCTAAATTAATTCTCTAATATTTAAGACTTTATAGAAAAAAAATATTAGCATTAAGAAAGATAGAAAAATTTTTAATTAAAAAAAATTTAATAAATTAAAGTTTAAAAGTAATTAAATTAAGTTAAAAATTAATGCATTTAAAATTAATTAAGTTAAAAATTGTTAACTTTTTAACTTTTTTTTTAACTTTTAACGTTTCAACTAGTTATTACTCAATCCTGAGTTTAAGTTGCGTTATTTTACTGGTTGACAAAATCTATGTAAATTAAATCTATGTATTAAATTAAGAATAATATAAATATTAAATTATAGTAATAACATAAGAAGAGAAAGATATAATTATAAAAAAAGAGTAAAAGTTAAAAGTTACTATTGTATTTAAATTTTGTAACAATTAACACATTTATATTTATCTATGTATTCACATAATGAAAAGGATTTGTTATATAAGAGATTTTGGTAAGATTTTTGTCATCTCTCTTTTTGTCATACTATTATAAATTGTACAATTATCGCAAGATTAACAATTGCTGGTTCAACTGATATTACTTGATTTGTCCGATGAAAGATCTAGTGCGTTGTAAGAAATCCGCTTGTTGACTGTTGATTAAGGTAACTGGTTCGTGATTAATCCACGTCAAAATTCTTTTAACCCGAGCTTCCCATCCCTGGCTCTTTGGCGATTTGCCAAATATAATACATTTATCAAACTTTTTATAACTAAAAAAATTCCAATTATATAATGATGAGCTTGATTTCTGTTATCTCTGCTGCTTGGTCTGTAATCTGTTGCTTGGTCAGCTATG
>Ga0157363_1003202_pt1 | contig 14709 bp, 10 predicted proteins | sample AttsexASBM1_FD_111477 | JGI IMG/M metagenome (GOLD analysis project Ga0157363, IMG submission 111477) | Fungus gardens microbial communities from leaf cutter ant in Ribeirão Preto, State of São Paulo, Brazil - Atta sexdens ASBM1 | ecosystem: Host-associated > Fungi > Mycelium > Unclassified ...
ATCTTCAGTCTTTTTATATTTAATATTTCTTTATAAATTTTTAAATATTTTAAATTAAAATTTATTAAAGAAAGATGAATTTTTAAAATTAAATAAACAGGATTTTGTTAATATACATACATGGAATTAAAATCATTAGGTTTTAATCTTGGAAACTAATTTTTAAAGAGACATCTATTTCAGAAAAATAAGAAATCATGTAAGTAGAAAAAAATACGAGAAATCTAAAAGATTGTGTAAACTGAAAATTATAGAATTATAAATGCACGAGACATAAAATATAATTTTGCTTTCAGTAATATAATAACTGCTTAGAGAAAAATCATTGTTAATTTTTATTATACTAATTCATACTATATATATAATAATTCTTAGAAATGTATATAATTTAAAAAAAAATAATAGATATCTCATACCAGAAATACAAATTAATAATGCACGACTTACAGACCAGACAAGACAAGGACGGTATTAAAAGTTACATGATATTATTCCGTAGCCGTTCAAGGTGAGGTCTACCTTCCTGTTCCAGTGGCAGATTCTAATAGCAATGGTGTGCAGTCGATCAATAATAACAATGGTCTCGAGAATAGTTTGCAACCGTCTACCAAAGAAGAGCAACATCTTAGTATGTTAAATCATTGTCTTATTCATTAAGTGTAGAAATATTCCGAGAAATATCATAAAAGACATATCATAAATGAATTAAAATGTATATCTCAAGAAATCTATAATAATTTGCGAACTTAAAAATTTAACATTTATTCTGTATAAAATTATAAGAAAAACTAGATTTTTCTTCGTCTATTTTTTTAATTTGTATTGATTTGATTTAATTTAATTAATATACTATTTTATTTAATATACAATTAATTAACTAAATTAATTAATTAAAAATAAAGATATAAAAAGGTATACTTAAAGATATACTTATAAATAATAAACTTACTTATGTTATAACATATCTATATTCAAAATATTCTTTTTTTTAATTTTAATCATAAAAATTAAATGATTAAATCAAAGCAGAAAGATAGAACGGAAATTAATAATTATAAAATTATTCCTTTTTTTATTCAGATTAAAATTATATACGTGATACAATTTTATTTGTTCTTTTTAATTAATATATCCGTTGCGATATAACGTAGCTTTCAACTTTTTTATTATTTTTGTAGGTATTTTCGAAGAACTTCTACTTTCTTTCTCTGTTCCTGCTAATGTGAAGATTATCTGCGACCGTAATGTTGGCAGTGATACAATTAGCACTGTTCATGGGCTCCGAGCGATATCGATGGCCTGGGTCATTCTTGGGCACACATGCATAATCGTTTTTAAGTATTCGGATAACATGGAGTATCGCAAAGTGGTAGAGAAGCGATTCCTCTTCCAGACCATCACAAACGGCGCTTTCAGCGTTGATACATTTTTCTTCATGGGCGGTTTGCTCGTGAGCTTTCTCTATTTCAGAACCAATGCCAAAGGAGATCTAAAGAGACTCACGCAGGGCACGCGAGGTTTCGCCGCAGGCACCCTAAAATTTATTGGGCTCCTTGTATATCGATTTTGTAGGCTCACCACGCCGTATATGTTTATTCTGGGTGTAGTCGAGATCTCGATGAAGTATTTCTACACAAATTCCGTTTTTGAGCCTCCTACAGCAGATCACTATAACTGTCCCAATTATTGGTGGAGAAATTTGCTTTATATCAATACTTGGTTTCCCGTCGATCAAATGGTGTGTTTTTTTTATTTATTCCCTATTACAGAAATATATCATAATTCTTTATACTTTTCGGATGTTGACTGCATAATTATTTTTATAATGCAATATTTTATAAAAATAATTATATGATATAGAATTTTAATTTCATGCTATTTATCTTTCTAAGTTTAATTTAATCTCTGTATTAGTGTCTATTTTTAATTGATCCTTTTTTACTAATCTTATTATATTTTATTATATCATCAAACAAAGATGTAAGTTTAAATTGTAATATTAATACAGTGTATGCTATGGAGCTGGTATTTAGCGGACGATACACAGTTTTATATTGTGGGTGGAGTGATTTTGATACTGGCTACAAATCACTTCAAAATCGCAGCTTCCGCGTTAGTCGGTTTGTTAGTAAGCTCATGGATAACTACTGGCTATATCGCTTTAGTTAATAATCATATGCCGAGTATGGATGATCCTTTGGCCCTTTTTGATAAAATCTACGATAAACCGTGGACGAGATTAGGTCCTTATCTGATCGGCATGAGCGTCGGCTACTTTCTCTTTAAGACTGATTGCAAAATGAAAATGTCTAAGGTATGATGTTTCCGAGAGAAAATAAATTCAACGAATGTATCTAAAACAATTTAAAAACTGTGAAAGATTATGATTATATCTTTTAGATCTTTATGATCCTTGTATTGCCTGAACATTCTTCCTTGATGCAAAATTATAAACTTAGTTTCTATTACTTAGAAAAGATTTTAGACGTTATCATTTCTAGACTACTGTCGTTATTGGATGGCTATTGTCTTCTGCGTGTCTCTTGAGTTTGCTTTATGGTCTATATGAGGCAGAACTTACACCAGTCACTGGAGCTGCGTATTCATCCTTGAGTCACAGCGCATGGGCGCTAGGTTTAGCGTGGATCGTAATAGCATGTAGTACTGGCTACGGCGGTGAGAAATAAATACATATTTGTTGATCAATCGTCGGACTAAATGTAATAAATACTAGACTGATTAATTTGTGTGAACTACACTGAGATATTAAATCAGTACTGTTTCAGGATACGTAAATAAGATTCTATCGTGGCCGCTCTTATATCCATTCAGCAGAGTGACTTATTGCTCCTATCTAATTCATCCACTTGTGATTCGTCTAACCGCTATGAATCTAGACTCTCCGTTTCACTTAGGAAAGGATATAATGGTAAATCTGCAGCTAAGAAGAAAATTTTATGATCAATAATTAACAGGATTATCATAAAACACTTTATTTTTCAGATGATAACATTTCTGGGGCAGCTATCGCTATCGTATGCATTGTCGTTTATAGTATCAATCGCTTTTGAAGCACCGGTGGTCAGTATGCTGAAAATTGTCTCACCGAAAAAGCGGAAACGTATACAATAGAGATTAAAGTATATTTAATACATGTCATACACTCTCGTACAATTATTTATACGATCTTATTTACACATTATGTATAGATTTCATAAAGATTTGTGAAGAACAATGATAAAATATCGCGAACATTATTATACACATATGTATTTTAATACCATTTATTTGATTTGTTTCAAATATGTAAGAAATATGTAGATTTTTGTATTGCTAGATAAAATAAATTATTTCTCTTTGTATATAAATTCCAATATGGATAATATTTCATTAATGAAGAAAAATGCTTTGGAAAAAAGAGTAAATATATATATATATATATATATATATATATATATATATATGCACTTCAATAATGTCGATTTATTTGAACTAAATGCAAAAATAATTGAATATATAAAAGAATACAATCTTTATTAAGCAATATCTTTTTTATGAATAAAGTAAAAAATAAATACTTATTTATATTTCTTATTTGCTTACATTATCATCCTATGCATAACATAATCTTTAATATTAATATTACATATTAATATGAAAAATTATTATCCTTTACAAAGCACCCTCTATGGCAACTTCTGTATTAACATCAACAAAATATGGACCTTCATTAACAAATTGCTTGAATTTCTGCATAGTGTCCGCATCGAATATATTTCGCTCCGCTTGAGATAAACATTTCACAACTTCATATTTTGCATTCTTACATTCTTTAAACGATTCAATATTTCTATCTAATAGGAACTCTACCAAACCAGGATATGTAGATATGTATTCTTGTCCCCATACTTGAGAACTAATAACTGCCAGCACTTCCAATCCAGCCTGTCTGATATCAGCAAATGGTTGTCTGCATATCGCCGCAATCATTCCCAATGGATCATCGCACAGCGAATCAAACCATAACTTCGTTAGGGACAAAATTCTGTTGTCCTGTTCGACTCTCTTGACCTCGAGTATAAGAGCAAGATTGTTCAAACCGCGAATTCTCAAAGCAGTCGGCATTCTCTGTACTATTTCAGCGATTTTCTTAAGAGCACTTGGCATCGCTTCTCCTAGAGCTTGCAACGCATACTTCCCTTCAATGCTCGCAGACACGTATCCAAGAGTATCTAATGCAGGGCCCAAGATATTCTGATCTCCACTGTCTATCACATCGAAAAGCGCGGAGATTATCACGGGATATTTGGCAAACAACTCGTTAGGCCAGTGACGAGCAACGTTACCGAAAAACTTCATCAATCCGGGAATCAAAAGATTTGACAAAGGATTCTCGTTGACTTGTGATATTTTTTGGACTAATTTGCTCAATACCTCTTGTTGTTCCAGATAACTTAGACCTTCTTCGAATACAGCTAATTGAGTTAATATTTCCAAGGCATTCAATTGAAGCAATATATCTTCGTTTTCTAATATATTGATTAAACTGTTCAGAAAGCCTGACTGGGCTGATACTTCCAAAGCCTCTTGAGATGTCTTGGCTATGTCCACAATCACTTCATAAACACGAAAGCTAATGGTATCATTCTGCAACAGCCTGGCAAATGTTCTTAGGAGCTCGCCCTTATATAAAATATGTAGGCCATTTGGATTTTCTCCAATTTTTTTCACTATGCTCATCGCACATTCAGCGACATTCAAGTCGTTATCGCTGATTCTGTTTATGATTGAAATCAGAAGAGTGGTGTCTGAGAGTAACTGAAATATCTTTTGCGGATGCAAAGCTGTGCGCGAAAACTCACGTAGCACAAGTAATCTCACACTAGCATTTGGATTAGTTATTAAAGCAGATACTTCGATTAAATATCTCTGATAAATTTCCCCAGGTTCTAGCATGCTAAATAAGATGGTCAGAATATCGCATATCTGCTCTATAACTTCTCTGTAAAAAAGAAAAGTAGTTCTTTTTGTTTTTAGTAGCAAACTTCAGAATTATATATATTATGTAATTAATATTAAAATTCTTACAATAAGAGGCAAAAAATTTAGTATCATAATTTAGTATCTAAGAGAAAAAATAGTTACATATAAAGTAAGTTTAAATTTTAATTATAAAATAAAAATATTTAAATTATATAAATAAGGCAGTTGTTTACACATACAATGTGATAATCAAGAAATTGTCGAAATTAAATGACTTAATGTAATAAACAGAATGAAATAAATGTAATGCCACTTTGCCAAAGAAACCCATCAATTTATCAGTAGATTTAAATAGAGATTATTTATCTATGAATTCGTGTATCCATTTATTACAAAATAACAGTTATTTATTTACAACAATTTTCTGATTGTCACTCCGTAAATGCTCAATATGCATTAATAAGACAATAACATCTATATTTAAAAATAAATGCTTACATGAGCAGTAATTGACAGATATATGCATAAATTATCGTCCATGAGAATTGCAAAAATTTCACCTATCATCGTACCTGTCGTTCGAGGTTAGCTGCGAATAGAATGGCCTGTAATCTAAACTACGAGCGATCTGCTCGGCATCCCGATTGTTCAAAGCGCTGAATTTAATTTTGATGTCCGTAAGAACGTCCTTTTTGTCCTCGACATTGTTCAATTCGCATAGATGCAGGATTCTCGCTTGATACCACTCCGCCATGGTCATCTCATTGACAATTGACTCTTCTAGCAGTGTTTTCGACTATTTTCGAGTGCAAGGATTTGATCCAACCTAACCGAATAATGTCACATATTTTACTTTCTGATTGGATGAGATCACGTGATATCTTTTAAGAGTTAGGTTAACTTCAAATTTATTATACTCGAAAGCCATAAATGCTATAAATCTGTTCATATTATTTGCATTTTTTACGCTCAATATTTACGCTTTCTTTCTCTTCAATGCCCAAATACATTTTTTTAAGTGCAAAAATTTTTTATTTCAAGCAATACGAACAAACTTAAAGTGTGTTCCACTTCACGTATGATGAGATATCATTTTATCCTTGTTTACTGAGAATTAAAAAGAATAAAATATTACACATCATATGCATTCCCGCGGATCCTTAATAATACATATATATATATATATATATATATATATATAAATATATATATATATATATATACAGTAAAAATATGTATATTATCTGTACTGCAAATGAGGTGTAAATGAACAACAAATAAGTGTAAATAAGTCTGCTAACGATTGTTCCGCTCCGCCCGGTCGTGAATTGATATCGAAATGTATTGTACATCCAGCTGCAAATATAAATATAAAACATCATTTTCTGCGCAATGTCAGCATCCAATAAAAGTAATTTAAAGAAACAACATATAGTGGGAATACAATCGCGAAAAATACAATACTAGGATTTCCAGCTAGAAGGGATATAATTACCTAAGTACGTATTGTGATCATACAATTCTAATGGATTGTGATAAACCTAGGTTTAATAATACAAAGGATATATTTCAATATTTTTTCTGTAATTAAGAAGCTTCAGAAGTGGATCAAATAAAAAGATTTTTCCAGGTTACCGAGTCCGTGGAAATCTATTCGCTTTCCTGAAAAAGGATCGATCTTAAAATGTACAAAATGATATCAAGAATATTTGTGCGCGAGGGCATAAACACATTGGAGCCCTTAAAACATAGCCCAATACAACGAGGTCTTGTGAAAATGGGCAAAGAGTCGGAGAAATCCAGGAAAGTGGCCAATCTCAAATGGTACTGGTTCGGCAAGTACATAAATTACATCAAGAACTATGAACATACGCTGGAACGTAAGTTCCCGCGTACGATGCAGATGTACCGTGTGTTCAGTGTCGGCACCAGAGACGTGTATACAAACCTAAAAAGTTTCGTCACTGCGATAAAAAAACAGAAATCACACGGCGTAAATAGCTTAACACGGGAGCAGCTGCAACTGATGCACACAATGCCGAGGGATCTGCGAAAGCTCTTGCCATTGTTCTTGCTGTCGGCTGCACCGTTTACGAATTACATTATTTTTCCTCTAGCCCTGTATTTTCCACGTTACTTATTGACGTCGCATTACTGGACATTGCAACAGAAGCTAGAATTCATGCTGTCTGATCACAAGGCCAGATTGAAGCATAACAGACCATTGTTCAGATGTATGCAGGCAGAGCTCAAGAGCATCAAGGATGAAACACTCAGGATAAAATGGCGAGACGTTATAGCTTGCTTAGGAAGTGGTACACATCCAACCACCAAGCATATCATAGCTTGTTCCAAGCTTTTTTCAGGCCCACCATATTCTCTCAATAATCTCAAAAGGAAACACCTGGTTAGTCCACAAATTGCACTTGTTACTTCTGAATATGAATTTATTCTCTATAAAAGCTTGTCATAATATAGATAAATGTATACATCTTCCAGAAAGAATTGTTGGCAATACATGGTATGTCGCTATGGAGACCTTTCAAGAGGAAAAGATTGACGGAAAGGGGTATGTTAATATTGCGAATGGATCGTGCTATCATACGAGAGGGAGGAATAAAAGAAATGTCCAACGAAACAATGCGATGGGTAAATATTTTTATTACTTTGATGCTTTCAAAATATAAAAAAATCTATTTTTTTATATGAAAGAATTTATTCTCTTATTTATTTTTATTTATTTATTGTAACTTACACATAAAAGATGATTTGTTCATGATGATATTCATTATTCTATAATTAATTTTTTTTATTTTGAAAAAACCATATGTAAATTATAATTGCAATTATAAATTTTTACGTACGTACATATATGTATATTTTACACACACAGACACACCACACAGACACACCACACATACACACACACACGCGCGCGCGCGCGCGTATGCACGCACACGCATACACATATATATACATAGTACTAATTTTCTAATTACAATCTACAATTTTCTAATTACAATTTACAATTTAGTATATTTTGTTTAAATAGGAAATATACAAAAGATGTATTAGCGTTATTTTATTATGAATTTATTTTTCAGGCATTATCCTTTAGAGGCGTAAATCCTGCAAATATGTCTATAGAAAGTATGAGAAGCTGGCTTGAGCAATGGTTAATAGTATCAGCATCTGTTGACCAAAATAATTTATCTTTGTTATTACACAGCCCTATTTTATTAGCTTATAATCATTCAACAAATTGGATTCTTATATACAGTTGAAAAAATTTTAGAATTTTTTAGTTTTGTCACTAACTGTATAAAGATAATGTTTAACAAATGATATCTTATTTATACCAAAGAAATATACGAATCATTTGTATCTATTTATATTTATTTATTTAAATATACCAAACATACAAATTTTATAATTATATATACATATAAAACAAATACATGTCATGTGTGCATGCGTATGTGCGTCATTATTGCATTTTATTTTATAAAATTATATAAAACCTCTAATTCTATATACAATTTAACATACTGTTATATAATTGAATATTATAACGTAAGCTTTGTTATTATAAAGAAAAATGAATGTTATTTTAATCTAAAAAAATAATGAAATAATAAGAGAAAGAAAGAAATATTTCAATAAAAAAATTCGCAGGCAGATCTGTACTAACAAAAGATAAGTAAATTAATAATTAGCATTAAACATCTTATAATGACTGTTTGACTCATCAAATGACAAGTCTAAACAAATAATATCTCAATTCAAGTTGAAATCTAGTAAGTACTAGTAAAAAATATAGATCGCCAAATAGTTTAAACACTGAATGACTATAATATATAACTTATAATTTTTCTTAAAATTCGAACCCTGAACACATTTAAGTACTGCATTTTAGTACTGCACTAATTATTCTTTTCACTATTCTTCTTTTCATTAAGTTCCTTAAATATTTTATCATAAAATATACAATCAAATTATTCTCACTTCTATCAGATAACAGTAAAAGTATTTCACATTTGTCAAGCACATAGAAAATAGCTCAAAAATTTCATATAGGATAATGCATAAAAATGTATGATAAGATTATACGAAGTTTTGCTTGCTATCATAAATAATTCATTTTCATGAAAATGAAAAATTTTTTGAACTAATAAATTATTTTTTATTATATATATATTTTTGTAACATATTTACAATAATAGTAATTTGTACTATAAATTAATAGATACTTGTAATATATTTATAATATATCTGAGATAATCGATCATTGGGATAACAAATATCCTAAGATATTTTTGATACGCAGATTAGTACTTGATACATTGTAAGATATATATATATATATATATATATATATATATATATATATATATATATCGCAATATATTAAATACTTATTTGTTTAGCATCAGACATGAAAATTATTTATAATAGAATGTAATAACGTATTGTAAATATCATTATAAAATAGAAAACTAATAAATTTATATGATTTACTATGAAATACCATACATATGAAAAATTTTTTTTATGAAATTTTATAGTGAATACATTAAAATAAAATCTCTAAAATACATATATGTTTTGAATGAAATAACCTTGATTTAATTTAAGATTTTTAAATTAACTTAAAAAATTATTTACTAAAAAATAATGTACAAATGTTAATTAAAAATGATCAATAGGGATATAACCGCCAATAGAAATTTTCTTTTTTACATTATGATCATAAACCGTTATCCCTAATTCACGTTTATCTTCTTTGAATGAGGATTCATTTTCTTTAATTTCATTAGTTTTAATTTGCGTTATAGAATCATCAATTTGAATTTCTTTCTTTTTCTTTGGTTCTTCAGATAAACCAGTTAATTCATAATATCTTAATCGGCCTTCTGAATTTGAATTCTCAGAATTACCATCTGTAGTAAGTGTAGCATGATATTTTTGCGTATCATGCGTTTTGTTCAAGTACTTAGTATTTTTTTCGGAATTAAAGGAATGCGATTTATGAGGATAAGGACAACACTCACCTTTGCTGCAATTCCCCGACTTGTTAAATTCAGGACAAAGATACTCGTGACGTCGTTGACACTATAGGAGAACAAATCAGTACTCTACGTTTTACAAACTATTATTACGAGCTGTTGACATTTGCATAAGGCATCTAGTTGTTATAATTAAAAATCACCTTAAACCTAATTTTATTAAAGTATTTTTTTCTTTTTTTTTATACTAATGATCTCAGACTCATATCCACACGAGAGCTACACAAGTCAATTATCATTAACTATAAGAAAATAGATTTCTATGTGTTAAATCAGTTAAATGGCACACGATGTATGTTTTCTTACTTGATTGTTTGCATTTTAGTAAATTACTAAAAATTGTGTTCTGATGCAATTCTAGTAATTTAATAAATGAAAAATATAGTAAACAAGCAATTTAACAAGAAAACATGTATTGTGCCGCTAGCTTTAATATGATATACTTTTTTATAACATGCTTTTCTGCATGTCAATGATATTATCAGTCCTGTTAATTTAAATTTTGTCCTTTTAATTTAATTTAAAAATCTATCTATCACATACGTTATGATTGATCACTTGCAGCCCGCGAGCTACATATCTGAAATCTTTTATTAAAAAAAAATTTGCATTGTAATGCAAATTAAATAGAAAATATAAAAATATTGTTTTATATAAATAATAGATAAATAATAGATTAATGTAAATAATGTATTATGAATAATCGGTTAAAATACAAGCGAATGTGCAGTTACCTTATTTCCTTTAGCACAATATCCTTGTAGAAAATCTATGCAGATTGAAGTGTTAGAAGACACTTTAACATGAAGATAAGGACAAGCATCTCTCGTGCAGCAGCCATCGAGGAAATATTTGCATGTAGGCATTTTTTCAGGTCCAACATCGTGAGATAAAGAGCATTTGTTTAAGAAACATTTCCCTTGCAGAAAACTGGATATATTTTAAAAAATTGCATGATTTAACCTTCATTTTTCTGAATCTTATTTTATCATAGATAAAGAAATAAAGAATTTTGCAATTTTTTTATATTATCATACTACAGTAATAATATTTATAATACATACTAGGAGATTCATTTTAACTTAATCAGATGATTTTTGAAGAAGTACTAAAGGAAACACTAAAGGAATTATTTTAAAAAAAGACAAAGTTCCTTCATATCTTTCATGCGGTTGTTAGTATCAATCAATGATACATATATTTCAAGAAAGAATGTAAGATTATTTAAAGAAAAAGTTCAAACGTGAGAGATAAAAATTCAGAACTATAAAATACATTTGATAAAATATCAATTAATATTGTAATAAAAATTTGATTTTCATAAAAAAACAAGTTTTTGATTTTGATGTGATTTCAATAATTTTATGGCAAATAAAGATTACCGCATTTCTTCAAAAATTATATGGTTAAATTAAAATCAATTATCCTGCATTTAGTTTTGACATAATTGTAATAATGTCTGCGTGATACAGACAAATTAAGAACATTAATATAATGATGTAACGTATAGAAAAAATATGAGAGATATATTTAATATTTCAAATATTAATTTACTTTTTGCAGAGCGACACCTGATTTTTATCATGTCGTTTAAGACACGTTCCATTTTCATAATTTGGACAAGATCCAAATCGTTGATAAATTAAGCAAGGTTGGTTATTTTTGTGCATTTTATTTCGTAGAATTCGTATGCTTCGTTGTTTTGCTTTGTTGCTAAAACAAAAACTAATAATAAAGAATCCATTTTCGTTTGTACACAATTTTAAATGATATGCATATTACTTGTACCTGATACTATTTTTGTAAGCTTTCGGAGATATATTAAAAGCAAATTTTGATTTGCTACTGATGTCCACTTCTGACGTGCGATTTAAACTTTCTTTGCTCATTCGTTGTTTTTTAAAACTAACAAATTTATCATTCTTTCCATTGATTGATCGTTTTCCTGATTTTTCCAGAAAAATATATATATTTTAACAAAATACATATTTACAAATTATAAATTATGTGTATATGTAATACTAATAAAATAAAATACAAAATACACATACGTTTTAATAAAGAGTTCCTTCGAATTAATTTGTTTTTGGAAGCTCTATAGACAATACCACCAATAGTAACAAGTTTCTTTGTGTCGTTTCTGTAATACAAACTTTCCAATTTCATAAATTATTTATTTTATAACTTATTACATATAAATAATAAGTGCGCGTTACTTACATAACTTTCGTAGTTTTTGACAGACCAATTTCTTTAACTCTTGATACATGTAACGCAGTTCTGTCTATCTTATATTTGGTCACTTTAGATTTATCGATATTTGATTTTGATAAATTAGGTACCGTATTTGTAGATAGTAATGTGTTATTTATTAATGGTTTTATTTTTATAGATTTTTGCGTTGTCCCCAATTTTTTATCTTTAAACTCTGCATGTTTTGATAATCTACGTTGGTGCAATGGAGAAATTTTTGATGTGTTTTTCGTAGTAGATACTCTCACGAGTTTTCTACGTGATAAAAGTATAATGCTAGAATTATTAGTCTTTTTTGGAGAAATCTTTCGATTATCGATATTTTTTATAAACTTCAATCTTGAACAAACAGGTCGTTCTGTTGCAATTGATTCTTTAGAATTTGTCGACTTTTCTTTGGAAGATAATTTTTTCAATAATGTTGGATTAATATATATAGATCTTTTGACATTCGTTTGCCCAGTACTATTATTTGTTTTTGTTGTACTTGTATTTGTTGCGCTTATATTATTTTGTAGTTTTTTATTTGAATTAGAAATATCATGCATCACTTTTGGATTAATATGTATTAAAGGCTTAGCATGGATATTTGGATTGATATGTACTGTTGATTTTTGTGGTTTAAAATTGGGATTAACGTAAACATTTGTGGTGAGCAATGTAGAATTTACATGTACATTTTTAGTTGAGGTCTCAGGTAACATTTTAGAATTCAAAGAAGAATGGCAAACCAGATCTGATTGAACTTTCGGCTTTATGAATTTAAACTTTCTGTTGGAACAGTTAGTTTTCTCATTGGATTGCAAAATTTGTGTCTTTTGTTTATATTGTTCTATTCGACCTGTAATTGTATATAAGATAATTAATCTCATATAATTCCATATTGTCGAGCAAGAAAAAAATTGTTTTCTTTTATAACAGTAAATTAAACCTTGTTAAGATAATTTCATGAGAATCTTAACAATGTGTAGAAAAAAGTCTATAATAAAGATCAAGAAATTTTGAAAAACTTATAATTTTAATTCTAATAAACAGCTTAGGTCCATATTTTGTAACTCTTTATGAGTGTATCGATGTATCGTTATATTGTCATTGCACAGTTTTTTTAATGTATACAACTTGCACAATAATAACTATTTATATGTCACCATTAATTGAATTTAATAACATTCTGTAAATCGTTACTGATGTAAAATGTCATATAAACGCTAGTTAATTTAGTTTTTTCTGGTGTTATAAAACTGAATTTAATTAGCATTTATATATTTTATATCAGTAAATAACAACTATTGATATTACTAAACCTGCTTAATGATGACATATAAACATAGTTAATATAAGAATACTGTGAAGAGATTATAGAATAGATTCTATCAATATATAATCAATTTTAATTTTGGCTATTTAACTTATTGTTTATCTTTTTCTAATTCTAAAAATTAGAAAAGGATAAAGAGTAAATTATATATAAATCGAGATTAAAATTAATCTTACATTGATGGAGCCAGATCATAAAGGCTTATTTAGAACAAGTACATTTTTATTGATGTCTGAAGTATAAGAAATATCTCAAAACAACTTAAGATCAATGCTACATAAGATCACATTATTATCACTATTAATATATGATTCAAATTATTTGCCAGCAACTTTCATTGTTAATTACTGATTTACCCTCGTTATCTTTTGTTATTATTCTTTTCAGTATAGTTTATTTTTAAGAGTGGATCAAAATTAAATTTTGTTTTTGACATTGAAACGTTACTTCGTAAATTTTAACAATAAACAATAATTTTATTTTAAACTCTACATGTAAGAACACAACCAATATGAATTAGAAAAAATGCCTATACTGATCATAGCTGAATTTTTAATACTTTTATAATATAAAAATATTTTAATATGAATTATATATATGTGTGTATATGTATATATGTATATATATATATATATATATACACTACATGCATATACATATTTTTTTATAATTATTCAAACTATGCACTAAATTGATTTTCCAGACTTATAAATGCAATTAAACTTGTAATAATATCACAAATTAAATTTACAAGAAATTTTTAATAATTTGATGCTCAATCGGGCATATATCATATTAAGAAGATAGGGTGCTTTTCAACAAGGACACAGTCAGACACAGAGAATCATTTCATCCTTGTTTAATGTAGGCAAACAACAAGGCTGTAATGATTCTACTGTGTCTGACTATATTCTTGCTGGAAAGCATTAATCCATTAATGTGCTGAAAAACAGTAAACGAGAAACCAATTCAGCGCACAGTTCAAATGACTACAAATATGATATATATGTATGTACATATATATATAATGTGTATATATATATATATATATATATATATATATATATATATATATATATATAAAATATA
>Ga0157363_1003203_pt1 | contig 14706 bp, 15 predicted proteins | sample AttsexASBM1_FD_111477 | JGI IMG/M metagenome (GOLD analysis project Ga0157363, IMG submission 111477) | Fungus gardens microbial communities from leaf cutter ant in Ribeirão Preto, State of São Paulo, Brazil - Atta sexdens ASBM1 | ecosystem: Host-associated > Fungi > Mycelium > Unclassified ...
CAGGACGTCACCCTACCATGATGACCACTTCGCCTTTCTCCATCTCATCCAGCAACCGCCGCATCGACCCCACCCGCCATCGCCCCGATGGCTCGTTGAAAGACAACGACCGCACCGAAATCGGCCCCACGCCATTGGCCTTCGCCGAATGGGCCGCACTGGGCCTGCAACCCCCGCACCTGCCCACGATGCGCGAGTACCGTCTGCACCGTCTGGTGCAACAACTCCAGGCCCGGGACCTGGCCGGTATCCTGCTGTTCGATCCGCTGAACATTCGCTATGCCACCGACACCACCAACATGCAGCTATGGACCACCCACAACCCGGCCCGCGCCTGCTTCGTCGCCGCCAGCGGCCATGTGGTGCTGTGGGACTTCCACGGCTGTGACCACCTGTCCGCCCACCTGCCACTGGTCAGTGAACTGCGCAGCGGCGCGTCCTTCTTCTACTTCGAAACCGGCGACCGCACCGACCAGCACGCCCAGCGCTTCGCCGGCCAGATCGATGAACTACTGCGTACCCATGCCGGCAGCAACCGTCGCCTGGCCATCGACCGTATCGAAGTCGCAGGGCTGCGCGCCCTCGATGCCCTTGGTGTGCAGATCCACAGCGGCCAGGAAGTCACCGAGTTCGCCCGCATGATCAAAGGCCCGGACGAAATCCTCGCCATGCGCTGCGCTGTAGCCGCCTGCGAAGCCTCGATCCATGAGATGCACCAGGCCATGCGCGCCGGTGCCACCGAAAACGACGTGTGGGCCGCCTTGCACGCCGGCAATATCCGCCGCGGGGGTGAATGGATCGAAACCCGCATCCTGAGCTCCGGCCCGCGTACCAACCCGTGGTTCCAGGAGTCCGGCCCTCGGGTACTGAGCGATGGTGACCTGCTGTCGTTCGATACCGACCTGATCGGCACCTACGGCATGTGCGTGGACATGTCGCGCAGCTGGATCTGCGGTGGCCTGACGCCCACCGCTGAGCAAAAACGCTTGTATCGGATCGCCCATGAACACATCACGCAGAACACCGAGATGATCAAGCCGGGCGTCAGGTTCACCGAGCTTACTGCCAACGGCCACCGGCTCCCCGAGTCGTGCAGAGAGCAGCGTTACGGCGTCATGTTCCATGGTGTAGGGCTCTGTGACGAATACCCGAGCATTCGATATCCCGAGGATCTGGAGTCCTATGGCTACGAGGGGGTACTTGAGCCGGGCATGGCACTGTGCGTCGAGGCCTACATTGGCGAGGTGGGCGCACGGGACGGTATCAAGCTGGAGAACCAGCTTCTGGTCACAGACACCGGCTATGAGCTGTTGACGCATTATCCTTTTGACGACAGCTTCCTGAAAGACTAGCCCGCTCTTCTGAAAGGGCTCTGCAACGATCGCCGTAGAGCCCTCTACCCGCGAGAAGCCGATCGACCACTATTCAGCTGCTCCTAGCTACGCAACCATTGAGCAAGGCCCGCGATCGTCCTTGTGGTATCGCGCCCTTGCGGCACTACCAGGTAGTAAGCCTCCTTGGGCTTGATCACAAGGTCTGTCAACCGTACCAGCTCGCCCGACTCCAGCAGATGATCGAGCATCCTGCCCCAGCCCAGCGCAATCCCGTGCCCGTGAAGAGCGGCCTGGATCGTGTCTGTATACAGCTGGCAGTGGAGGCGATAATCGAGTTTGGGCGGATTTCCACCCAGCGCGCGAAACCACGTGGGCCAGGTCATCCAGCCCTCGGTGGTGGCTTCCGCATCGAGCAGATCTGCACTGTAGAACGCCTCCAGTGACGAAGGCACTGAATGTCGAGCAAGCCATGCCGGAGAGCACACCGGAAAGACCTCTTCGTCAAACAGATGCAGAGCGCTACCATCGGCCCACTTGCCGTTGCCATAGCGCACCATCAAATCGACGTCATGGTTACGCAGATCACCGGTGAACATCTGAGTGGCGAGCCGCAAGCGTAGATGGGGCATGGCAGCGTGCAGGCTATTCAGACGAGGCATGACGCGTAGATGGGAAAACGTCGCGGTGGTGCTGAGTATCAATTGTTGCTCGCCGCTACCTTCGGAAAGACGATCGAATACCGCCGCGACCCTCTGTAATGACTCCGACATCACCGCAAACAACGTCTGCCCCTCGCTGGTCAACCGAACGCCTCGGTGATGACGCTGGAGCAGCTGAACACCGATGTTCTCCTCAAGGATTCGGATCTGTTTGCTCACTGCAGCCTGGGTCACCCCCAGTTCCCGAGCAGCCACGGTAATGCTGCTGTTACGAGCAACCGCTTCGAATTCAAGAAGCGCGGTCATGGACGGAATGATCCGCCGGTATCCACGGTGAGTGCTGCCATCCTCTATTGTTTTCATGCAACGTCCCGACATGGTTCGGCGCGCAGGTCAGCGCCGCAGCGAACAGTGGCAGAAAACTCCGCGGGATAACAGGATTGTCTGCATGTGCATGTGTGGGACTGACGCGGGTCGAACGACCAGGACTCAACGATCGAAGCGATCGGAATTCATCCCGGCAGCCATGTACAGCTTGCTGCAGCCAGGCACCGGTTGAAAGCGGTTGTGAACGGTCTACGCTCATTGGACATCCCCTGATCTTCACTTCAACACGAGGACGACCCCATGGCACTCAAACCCGGCCCTAAACCCGAAGCTGAATCAACTGGCGAAGTCGACAAGCGACGTCATGACAACAAAGAGACGCCAGGCAACAACCCCAAGTTGAAACCCAGCAAGCCTGAAAAGAAGTGACTGGTCATTGATAAGCGCAGCCCTCTTTATCGAGGGCCTCGCTTTCTTTCATCTAGACCAGGAGCGGCTCACGAAGACGTTCACCACGCGAGCAGCCCTCAAACGAATTACCAGCGCATGCCTTTGAAAGGATTCCAGCCCTGCTCACCCTTGCGTTCTTTCAAGTAGTAGGCGTAATTGGTGATCAAGCCATACAGAACGTTGAATCCTACATTCAGTCCTACATCCACCGCCCTGGGCACCTCTCTGCCAGCCAAGCCGAAGAGAATGTCGATCACGACGGAGACAGCGATGATAATCCCAATCACCGCCAGGTTCTTTTTCCAGAGCCCCAACACGAACAGATAGATGGCCCCAAAAAAGAACGCGATGATGTTGAAGTTCACCAACACCTTCTTTCCGTAAGGCAACTGCTTCAACGCCGGCTTGTAACCCGGTGCATTCGGCGCCCCATGCGCATCGAAAAACGCAAACCGCTCCTGCCACTTGGGCTTGTACTCAGAAATATCCTTGCTCGCTTCGGTAACGCTCATCTGCAAATTCCCTATAATCCTTGAATCATCGAAACACGGCACGATCACCTGCCGTGTCTGGGGCTTCTAGAGGCCAGACTCCATTGTCCAGCCACACTGCCGACGCCCCGCGCGCGTCATTTTGTCACCTACCGGCCACGCCAACAACCGCGTGGCCTGCACGTCCATGCCCAGGTGTGATCGACCGCACGTTTCCAACGCCAGGCTGTAAGCTGCCGGATGTTGCTACGCTGATAGCACACCCTGCGCCCTATGCAACGGAGGCTGACTTGACGACCACCCATGCCTATCTGAGCGAGTCAGGTGACCGCAACGCGACCGCTGCAACAGCACCAGGCTCGGGTCGTCTGGTCATCTGTACCCTCCTCGTCAGCGCCACGCACCTGCACGCAGTCCGCGAGCAGGCCGAGCACCTGTGCCGACAGCAGATCCACCTCGCCGACCTGACGCCTGGCAAACGCCGCGCAGCCCAGGCAAACCAGCACGCCGAGCTGCTGGCCGAGGTCGCGCGATGGCCGGTGAAGCTGCACGTCATCGTCGTGGACAGGGCGCGCATCCACCGGGACGGCGGCCTGCAACTGAAAACCTCGTTTACCGAGCATGTCGCCGGGCTGTTGCATGCCCGCCTGTTCCGGGACCTGCGTGACGTTCAGGTGAACGTGGACGCGGACGGTGACGTGACGCTCCGCGAGCGCCTGCAAGGGCTGATCCAGGGGCGCTACGCCGATGATCTGTTCGGCGACGAGCAGATATTCCAGGTGCGCGCCCGTGGGGACGATGCCCTGCTCCACATCGCGCAGGGGCTGGCGAACGCCGTGAGCGAGGTGCATGGCGGCAAGGCCAAGCCAGGGGTCCGGCATGCCTATGAGACGCTGTTGCAGGCTCGCACCTTGGGCCTGCTGGAATGGCCGCCGGCCTTTACCTCGCTTCTGCCACCGCCCATGGACGAGGCGCAATACGCCGATTACCAGGTGCACCAGGAAGCGTTGCGCCAGGCCGACCGCTTCATCGAGCAGGCTGGCGAGCACCCGGACGAGGACATGCGCTTGCAGCTGGCCATCCTGGATTACTTGAGGTTCCAGAGCGAATTCGTCACCCAGGATTACCTGCCGACCGCCGACATCCTGGCCCACCTCCATGATCGAGGCTTCGGCGATGTGTCCGAACACAAGATCCGTTCCAACGGCATCGCCAAGCTGCGCGATGCCAACGTGATCATCACCAGCACGGCCAAGGGCTACAAGATTCCGCAGACGCGGGCCGACCTCAACGACTTTCTCGAGATGGCCTCGGGGGTGGTGGTGCCGTTGCTCGAACGGGTGCGCAAGGCGCGTGAGGTCTATCGGCAGAGCAGTGGCGGCACCTACGACATCGTCAGTGAGGCAGGCCTGGCAGCCTTGGAGCGTTTGCTGGTGACGTCCGACACGCCCTCCGCTGACTAGGGCCAGACGTCAGTGCTGCCCCTGGGCCAGGGCGAAGACGTCCAGGGTGTGCTGGAAGTCGTCCAGGGCGCGCGACAGGAACTTGTCCCGGTGGTGCACGACGTGCAACTGGCGTGTCTGCGCTGGTAGGTCATGAGCGAGGACGGCCAACTGCCCTTGAGCGATCAGGTCGCTCACCACCCAGTACGACAGACAACTGATCCCAAGACCGGCAGCGACCATACGCTTGATCGCTTCGGAACTGCCGATGCGGCGGGTGTCTTCCAGGTGACCCAAATGGGGCATCAACCGATGGGCGACTTCTTCGGCGGTCCCTGAGCCGGCCTCGCGCATCAGCCAGGGTGCCGTGCGCAAGGCCTGGCGCGTGACTGGATGACCTTGCGCCAGGGGGTCGTCAGCGGCGGCGATGATCACCAGCTCGTCTTCGAACCAGGGGCGCACGGTCAGCTCAGGCAGGTGGCAGGGGCCCTCGATCAGACCGATGTCGATGGACAGCTGCGCGGCCTGGCGGGCGATGTCGGCGCTGTTGCCGATGACCACGTCGAGGCGCAGGCCGGGGTGATGCCGGGCGAGCGTCTCCATCAGGATTGGCATGAGGTAGCTACCGATGGTGGTGCTGCAGCCGACCGTAAGCCGCGCGGCCTGCTCGCTGCCCTCGAAGCCGACCTCGATCTGCGCGGCCGCTTCCAGCAGGCGCACGGCCTGGGGCAGCAAGGCGTGGCCGTTGGCATTGAGGACCAGGCGCTTGCCGACCCGGTCGAACAGGCGCACGTCGAGCGCGCTTTCAAGCTCCTGGAGCGCTGAACTGGTGGCTGATTGAGAGAGCGACAGGGCTGCACTGGCGTTCACGGTCGAGCCGTGCTGGGCGATGGCCCTGAAGATATCGAGTTGACGCAAGGTGAGGCGCATCGATCTACCTGCCCAAGGGGTAAGTGATACACAGATTACGTGTTTTACCGGTTGATTCCAGTTCGTCATGCTTTCAACTCACTTACTCGACGCCCTGGAGGGCATTGTGCAGTACTTCGGCCCACGCTTGCGCACGCCTTTCCCACGCCCGTTGTCCGCCGTTTCGGGTTGGCTGGAAGTGGTGCGGCAGTTCACACCACAGTGGTTCTCGGTGGTCATGGGCACGGGCATCCTGGCGTTGCTGCTGGGGCAGCTGCCTGACGCGGGAGCCTTGCTGTCGCACCTGGGCGACGGGCTCTGGCAGTTCAGTGCGGTGCTGTTCGTCGTATTCACCGGGCTGTACCTGGCGCGCTGGGTGCTGTTCTTCGACGAAGCCAGGCGCATCGTCGAGCACCCGACCGCCTCGATGTTTCTCGGGACGATCCCGATGGCCCTGGCGACGTTGATTAATGGCCTGCTGCAGTATGGTTTACCGGCCTGGGGGACCGCTGTCGTCCCGTGGGCGCAGGCGCTCTGGTGGTTGGATGTGGCGTTGGCGATGGCCTGCGGGGTGTGGGTGCCGTTTCTGATGGTCACGCGCCAACGGCATAGCCTGGAACAGATGACGGCGGCCTGGTTGTTGCCGGTGGTGGCAGCCGAAGTGGCAGCCGTCACGGGTGGGCTCATCGTGCCGCATGTGACGCAGGCGCCTGCGCAATTGCACATGCTGGTGCTGTGTTACGTGCTGTGGGCGTATTCGGTGCCGGTCGCCCTAAGCCTGCTGGTGGTGCTGCTGTTGCGGTTGGTGGTGCACCGGCTGCCGCCGCAGGCGCTGGCGGCGTCCATCTGGCTGTCGCTCGGCCCGATCGGCACGGGGGCGCTGGGGATGCTGGTGCTGGGCAGTGCGGCGCCGATGGTCTTCGCGGCCAACGGGTTGGGCGAGATCGGTGCGACGGCGGCGGGGGTGGGGGCAGTTGGGGGCATGCTGTTGTGGGGCCTGGGGGTGTGGTGGCTGTTGCTGGCGGTGCTCATCACCGTGCGCCAAGTGGCGTTGGGGATGTCGTTCAATCTGGGGTGGTGGGCCTTCGTGTTTCCGTTGGGTGTGTATGCGGCGGCGACCTTGAAGCTGGAAAGTGTGTTGGGGATGGGGGTGTTCGAAGGGTTGGGTGAGGGGCTGGTCGTGGTCGTAGGGGTGATATGGGGGTGGGTGGCGATGCGTACGGCGGTGGGTGCGTATCGGGGGGAGTTGTTTCATTCGCCGTGTCTGATGGGGCTGTGAGGGTATGGTCTGGGGTTAAGACGGCGGGGCTGATTTTGTGGGCCCTGCGGGCCCAATCGCGGCCGGTCCGGCGCCCCGGCAGGGGCCGCTCACAGGAGAAATGTGTTGCTGTTCTAAGTCACCGCGTTGGCGCTACGGGTGTAGGAGCGGCCCCTGTGCCGCGATTGGGCCTGAAAGGCCCACAAAGCCATTCACCGCAGTAGCGCAGGCCAAAGAAAACGGCCATGCCCACCCTCACGCCCACTGGACAACCCCACCGCCAGGCGCTAGAAAGAGCCACCTCAACCGCCCTGCCCCTCTGGAGCCTGTCTTGAACTCGAAACCCTTCTGGTCCCTGGCCATGGTCGCCATCACCGCCGTCTGGGGCTGGAGCTTCGTGGCCAAGCAGCAGAGTCTGCACGGCATGACGGCGTCTGCGCTGAACACGTGGATCTTCACCATCGCCACGCTGTTCCTCGCGCCGATGGCCTATGCCTCGCTGAAGCGCCTGACCCGTCGCGATGTACTGTCGGGCATCGCCGCCGGTGTCATGCTGTTCATCGCCTTCGCCTTCCAGACCAGCGGTATCGGCCTGACGACGCCGTCCAACGCCGGGTTCATCACCGGGCTGTCGGTGGTGTTCACGCCCATCCTGCTGTTCTTCCTCTACCGCGACCGGCTGACCGGGCCGCAGTGGCTGGGCGCGGCGGTGGCGTTGGTGGGGTTGGGGCTGCTCAGTCTGGCGGATTTCGCTCTGCACCTGGGCGATACGCTGATCCTCTGCTGCGCGCTGTTCTTCGCCGGGCACATCGTCATGCTGGCCAAGCTGCCGTTTTCAGGTACGCCCCTGGCGTTTGCATGCCTGCAGATGCTGACCGTGGCAGTGCTTTCGGGTCTATGGAGCACGGCGTCGGGCGAACTCGGCGTGCCGAACGACGGCGACACCTGGCGCATCCTCGTGCTGCTCGGCATCCTCGGCACGGGGCTGGCTTACTTCGTGCAAACCCAGGCCCAATCGCTCATGCACCCGCAGGCCGTGGCCTTGATCCTGTTGTTCGAACCAGTCTTCAGTGGCCTGTTCGGCTACTGGCTGGCCGGGGATCGGTTGACCGACGTGAACATCCTGGGGGCCGTGCTGATTCTGGTCGGCATGCTGGTCAGCGAGTTCGGCGCCTTCGCCCAGGGCAAGCTCAAACGCCCGGCCTGCGGCTGAAAAATGTCGCCTCCATCACTCTCGACCTTTCTTTGAAAAAGGCTGCCATCGCAGCCTTATCCCACAGCGTTTTCACGCCGCTCGCGGTACGCGCCGTGTGCCCAGTCGGCTCAGCCACACCGACGCCAGAATGATGCCCCCGCCCACCAGCAACCGGCCCAATGGCTGGGCCTGATTCCAGATCAGCAGGTTGAGCACCAGCCCGATGGGCACATGCAGGTTGTTCATCACCGCCAGGGTCGCGCCCGGCACCAGGCAGGCGCCCTTGTTCCACCAGTACAGCCCCAGCGCCGTCGGGCACAGGCCCAGAAACAGCAGCACTAGCCACTGGCTATCGGTGCTGGGCAGGTGCTGGGCGTTGCCGAAGGCAAGAAACGCCGGCAACACCACCAACAACGCGCCGAGGTAGAAGTAGCCGAAGCGTCGGTAATGCGGCTCGTCGCTCGGGTGACGGGCGATCAGATGGCGATAGAACACCTGGCCGGCTGCATAGGTGAAGTTGGCCAATTGCAGCAGCAGGAAGCCGATGAAGAAGTCTCCACTCAAGGTGTCGAAACGAATCACCGCCGCGCCTGCCACCGCCACGCCTGCCGCCACCAAGGCCCAGGCATTGAAGCGTCGGTTGAGGGCATCCTCGATCAAGGTCACGTGCAACGGTGTGAGGATGGTGAACAGCAATACCTCTGGCACGCTGAGCACCCGGAAGCTCAAGTACAGGCACACGTAGGTGATGCCGTACTGCAGGGCGCCGATGAGCAGCATGGCGCGCAGGAAGCGGGGCTCCACCTGACGCCAGCGGGTCAGCGGCAGGAACACCAGGCCAGCCAGGATCACCCGGGCCAGCACGGCGAAGTAGCTGTCCACCTGGCCAGCAAGGTATTCACCGATGAGGTTGAAGGAAAACGCCTGGATCAGCGCGACGACGAATAGGTAGACCATGGTTGCCTCTGTGCAATCGAGGCGGCGACCTTAGCGGCTAGCGTTCGAACGGGCAACGATTAACGACCCGTGCAACCACTGCCGCCGGTATGCCAGCGCAGAAAGAAGCACAGGACACGCCTTCCCTTCCCCCCTGTCCACTGCATGGACAAAGGGAATGGCCGTGGGTTTTCGAGAAAAACGGCAGGACTGCGCTGGCTCAGGCCAACAACCGCTCGTGCTTGACACCCCAGCCTTCGACCTCGCCACCCAAGGGCGATACCGCCGACTCGAACACCTGCTCGAACGCCCCGATGCCTCTGTAGGTGGCGTACATGACCTTGCTCAACTGCAGGTGCCAGGCACCGTCGTCGAGTTCGGAGACTTGCGCATTGAGGGATTCACCACGGAATTGCCCTGCCGCTTCGCGGGCGCAGGCTTCGTCAGGGAACGTGGCGTAGAACTCGATGGGATGAATGCGGGTGAAGTCGAACCCCCCGTCTTTCATCTGCCGCAGGACACTGCTGCTGACATCTTCGTTATGGCTGCTCATGAAACGTCCTCCTGAAGTGCATGGATAGACTTTCAGTGCGTAAGCACCTGCCGGGCGCCAAGGCGCCGGGTAATGCGAGCTGCTTGCTTCGATGTGTAGCGGTGTTGAAAGGCGACCTGGAAAGAACGATCGCCTACTGACACGTTAGCGCCCCGGAAGGGCCCTTGCCAAGGGTTTGTCAGGCCTTTTCGTCGACGCCGAGGATGATGACGCTGTTCTGTTCCTTGAGTACGCGCTCGGTGGGCGACTCCACACGGCCCTGCAGGTCGTTGAGGTCAGCCTGGGCCATGACCGGGAACAGCTTGGCCCGGATCCACTGTGCGGCCTCTTCCTTGCTGGGGCGTTCTTCGGCGCTGTAGGCCAGGGAACACTGCACACCGTTCTGGTCCAGAAAAGTGATTTCCCATTCTTTCATCAAATAGACCTCGCCATGAAAAACGTTGAATGACGCCCGTTCTAGCTTGACCTTGCGGGTCGGGTCTTTGTTCAGCCGGAAAGCGGCTCACCCGATGGAAAACCTGATGAACCCGGCTTCGTGACGAAGGGGGCAGACGCGTTTGCCTGCCCCCTTGCCATCTACGTCAGTCCGGGATGCCGTGCACCACGCCTGCCGTATTGTCCAGCAGGCTCTTGGTGGCGGTCTGAATGTAGGACTCGAGCTTCTTCACCATCGCTGGCTGATCATCACTGTCGATCAGCTCAGCCTTGAACTCGCTGCCCAACTGGTAGCGGTACAGGCGCGGCGACATGTCCTTGGACTCGATCAGGATGCGGTCGCCCTGCACCAGGCCGACGATCTGCTCGCTGCCCGACGGCTTGATGATGCCGATGCCCGGATCGCCTGCCGGCAGGTTGAGCAGGTCACGGCCCCAGCACTGGTGGCGGGTCTCGCCACCGAGACGGCCCATGATGGTCGGCACGATGTCGACCTGGGTGCCCACGGTATGGTTGACCGCCCCGAAGGCGTCCTGGATGCCAGGCGCGATCAGCAACAGCGGCACGTTGAAGCGCCCCAGGTCCAGCTCGGTGACCTGCTGGTGGTTACCGAAGCCGTGGTCGCCGACGATCACGAACAAGGTGTCCTTGTAGTACGGCTGCTTGCTGGCCTTCTCGAAGAACTGGCCCAGCGCCCAGTCGGAGTAGCGCATGGCGGTCAGGTGCTCGTCCAGACGGCCCTGGCCGGTGACCGGCTTGACCGGCAGGTCCTTGGGCAGCGCGTACGGCGTGTGGTTGGACAGCGTCTGCAGCAAGGCATAGAACGGTTTCTTGCCGTAGTTGTGCGCCAGCTCCTCGTTGGCCCGGTCGAACATGTCCTGGTCGGACACGCCCCAGGTGGGGTCGGAGAACACCGGATTGACGAAGTCGTTACGACCGATGAAGGTGGTCATGCCCTGATTGCCGAAGAACCCGGACTGGTTGTCCCAGGCGAAATCGCCGTTGTAGACGTACACGTCGTCATAGTCACGAGCGCTGAGCAGCGCTGGCAGACCGGACAGCTTGTGCCCGCCTTCGGGTGTCTGCATCAGGTATTCGAACCCGGGCAGGTTGGGAAAGCACGCCATGGTGGCGAACATGCCCTGGTGGGTGTGGGTACCGTTGGAGAAGAAGCGGTCGAACAGCAGCCCCTGCTTGGCCAGGCGGTCGAAGTTCGGGGTGATGTCGTTGCGGCTGCCCAGGGCGCCCACCGAATGCCCGGCGAAGCTTTCCATCAGGATCACCACCACGTTGCGGATCGGCAGGGTGCGCTCGGCAGGTGGCACGAAGTCCCGGCGCACGGCGGCGCTGTCGGCATCGACCAGGGTGTCATGGGGGGTCAGCAGCAGGTCGCGCACGGTCTGCTGGGCCTGCTGAGGGTCCAGGGTGGCCTTCCAGATGTTGGCGCGGTCTTCGCCGAAGCGGCTCTTGGCGGCATCGATCAACGTCAGGGTGCCGTTGAGACCCAGCTGGTTGACGAAGTTCGAGTCCGTGGTGAAGGCATCGCCCCAGCGCATGGGCGGGCCCTGGCGCAGGGTGCCACGGGCCGCGACCACCGCTACCAGCAGGATGACCATGAACACCGCCAGGCGGTTGTACCAGGGCGTGGCCGTACGGATGGCAACCTGCCCAGGCTCGCGCACCGGGCCACGGGTCAGACGGTCGATGCCCTTGAACAGCAGGCTGATCAGCCAGGTGCCGAAGGCCCAGGCGAGCAGGTAGCGCACGACCGGGAAGCCATACCAGAGCATGCTCATCACGGTCTTGGGGTCTTCCTTGATGTACTGGAAGACCAGGCCGTTGAGGCGCTGGTGGAATTCTCGGTAGAAGTCCATCTCCACCAGCCCGAGGAACAGCACGGCGCTGGACGCCAGGGTCAGCCACAGGCGGAACCCGCCGCGCCGCGCCATCGCCCAGGGGCTGAGGATGGCCAGCAGCAGCGGGATGCTGATGTACACCACCACGCGCAGGTCGAAGCGCAACCCGTTGAGGAAGCCCTCGGCCACGGTCGAATAGGGCGTTTCGCCAATCATGTCGCTGTTGTAGATCAGCAGGCCGAGACGCACCAGGCTGAGCATGAGCATGATGGTCAGCCCGCTGAGCAGCGTGTAGGCCAGGTGGGACTTGAGCGTGGGAGAGAACGTGCGCGACGGCGCGGGTTGCTTCAGGGCATCCGGATTAGCCATGAACGAGGGTCCTGGACAGGCGGTTTTCGAAGAGGCGCAGCGTCTGCCACCGAAGGGGGTGGGCAGTGCCTTGCGCGACGGCCATTGGGCCAAGGCCGTATTGTGCGGCGCGGAGTGTGGGCAATCCAGTGTGAAAATTGTGTCGGGGGGCAGGAACGTGTCGGGTTAGGCCGCAGGATGGGGCTGTCAATACAGGTTTTTACCTGAGTCCATGGGGTCGCTGATTTCATGGGCCCGCTGGGCCCAATTGCGGCCGGTGCGGCGCCCCGGCAGGGGCCGCTCACCCATAGCCCCTCTGCGGAGTTGCAGGCTATCGCGGTCTGGGTGGGAGCTGGCTTGCCAGCGATAGGGCCCTGTCAGGCGCCGCCTGCATCGCGGGCAAGCCCACAAGCTGCTTGCGCAGCCATGCCGACACTGAACTGACAGGTTGCCGAGACCTGTGGGAGCCGCCCCTGCCGGGGCGCCGGACCGGCCGCGACTGGGCCCAACGGGCCCACAAACCCCGTCACCGCGTCGGTCCGGGCCTGCGCCGCCGGCGAGGCCCGGCAATGCTCCAGACGATGACGCCAATCACCGGTGCCCCCACGATCCACAGGCTCCAGAGGCCTTTCTTCCACCCCTGTACCCCACTGCCGAGAACATTGACGAGCGCCCAGAGGTCGAACCCGAGTAGGATCAGACCGGCCAGCCCGTTGAACGTCGAACCCATATCGATGCTCCCGTGCCTGTCTTCGATCGTTGCCCCATGGTCCGTCATTCATCACGGAGAAGGAACCCTGGCGCCTCGAATCCGCCCTACCCTGACACGCCCAACCCACCTGCCACGAGGTTTGCATGCCCCAAGCCACCACCGACAGCGTCGTCGTCAATACCTTGCGCAGTGCCTGGCGCGAACAGATCAAGAGCACCCCATGGCTGAGCGCAGGGCTGGGCGTGAGCCTGCTGGTGGTGCTGGCGCTGCTGGGCGCGAGCATCTGGAATGCCTTCAGCGGCGATCATGCGCACAACCTGCACCTGGCAGCGCTGGGTGGACTCTCGGGTTTTGCCGCCACTGCGCTCGGCGCCGTGCTGGCCGTGGTGCTGCGCGATGTGAGCACACGTAGCCAGGACGTGATGCTGGGGTTCGCTGCCGGCATGATGCTGGCGGCCAGTTCGTTCTCGCTGATCCTGCCGGGGCTCGAGGCCGCGCGGGAAATCACCGGCAGCGGTACCGGCGCCGCGTTCACGGTGGTGGTTGGCCTGGGCCTGGGCGTGCTGCTGATGCTGGGCCTCGAGCGTTTCACGCCCCATGAACATGAGAGCACCGGCCCGCTGGGCCCGGAAGCCGACCGCATCAACCGCGTCTGGCTGTTCGTGCTGGCCATCACCTTGCACAATCTGCCCGAAGGCATGGCCATCGGCGTGAGCTTCACCAACGGCGACATGGCGGTCGGTCTGCCGTTGACCAGCGCCATCGCCATCCAGGACATCCCGGAAGGCTTGGCAGTCGCGTTGGCGCTGCGGGCCACCGGCCTGTCGAACTTCAAGGCGGCGATGGTGGCGATCGGTTCGGGCCTGATGGAGCCCCTGGGCGCCGTGATCGGCCTGGGCATCTCCACCGGCTTCGCCCTGGCCTACCCGGTCAGCATGGGCCTGGCGGCCGGGGCGATGCTGTTCGTGGTCTCCCACGAGGTGATCCCGGAAACCCACCGCCACGGTCACCAGACCTCGGCCACCCTCGGGTTGATGGGTGGTTTCGCAGTGATGATGTTCCTCGACACGGCGCTGGGCTGAAAGCGGCCTCAGGCCTGGCGCAGCGCCTCGAGCGCAGGGGCGGCAGCGATACCGACCTCTTCGCTCAACGCCAGCACGCGCGCCAGGTCATGCTGGCCGACCATCACCATCTGCAGCTCATCGTCGAGGGGCTGACTGAAGTTGACCAGCACATAGCCGCCCGCTTCCTTGTTCAAGGCGCCCAGTTGCACCTGAATGCGGTTCAATGCCGTCAACGGCTCGGTGCGCGCCAGCTGTTTGGCCTTGAGGTTCAGCGGCACGCTCTTGTCGAACGACGCGGCAATCTGCTCGAACAGCTCCTGGTAGCTGTCGGCCTGGAACAGCACCGTGTCCGGGAGACTGCCGACCACCACCCATTCACCCAGCGGGATCGGGAAGCTGTCGTCGTAATTGATGTCTGGATTGGCCGCGAGGAAGGCGGCCGGGTCGGCGTAGGCCTGGGCCGCCTCGTCGGCGATCCGCGCCATGTCGTCCTCGGGCATGCAGCCGACGCCGACCAGGCGGATGAGTTCGAGCAGTGCGTGTTTCATGGTGGCCCCTTGCGAGCGATGAAAAAAGTCGCCAAGGATAGCCGCAAACGCTCGCCGTCGGTTAGTGGGTCAGGGCCTGCAACCGTGCCACCGCTTCACTGGCGCCCATGGTCATGGCCGCAGCCAGGGCGTTGGCGCCACCGACGTCACGACGTGCAGGATCGGCGCCCTTCTCCAGCAGGTAATCGA
>Ga0157363_1003204_pt1 | contig 14706 bp, 13 predicted proteins | sample AttsexASBM1_FD_111477 | JGI IMG/M metagenome (GOLD analysis project Ga0157363, IMG submission 111477) | Fungus gardens microbial communities from leaf cutter ant in Ribeirão Preto, State of São Paulo, Brazil - Atta sexdens ASBM1 | ecosystem: Host-associated > Fungi > Mycelium > Unclassified ...
ATATATATATATATAATATATATATATATAATATATATATATATATATATATATATATATATATATATATAATTATATGAAAAATTATATGAAAAATATGTCAATTTTTTATATAATTATATATAATTTTATATATTTTTATATAATTATATATAATTATGAAACATTTTTTTCCGGATATATATTTGGAGATAAATTATTATATTTAAATTATATATAATTTATCTATTATATAATTTATCTATTATATAATTTGCCTATTACTTTCCCAATATTAAGAATGTGAAATAAAACAAAAATAACAAAATTATGCAATTTAAAGTAACAAAAAGCCACAATGCGTTAACTTTTTGTTAAATATATTGCGTACATTGCATGGATTTCGTGTAACAAAAAATTGTTACAAACATAATAATCGCTTATTGTAAGGGGCTCCGCACAATAAAAGGAACAAGAAACAGAAAATAAGAATTTCAACCTATCAGAAATCATGTATCGTGAAATACACAGTTTCTGATAATAGATTGAAATTCTTATTCTCTGTTCTCTGCTCCCTGTTCCTTTTATTGTGCGGGGCCCCTAATACAATTTGAAATACTTAAAATATAGATAAATTGTATGCGTAACAAGAAATAAAGCAAAACTCGCGTAATAAAGCTTATATTCGAAAAATATTAACCCTTAATACTTACTTTAGTTTTTGGCACCTATTGATGGCTGCTAATGATGTATTCTTCCAGGGTATCGATGGGTATCGATTAATGTAACTTTTGCTCTAGAATGAAAATGTGAAAAGTGAAAAATTTTATGTATGTATACATGTATATATGTTAACCAATTAACGAGGTGATTTTTACAATGCAATAGCATTAATAGTATAAAAAATATTTTTTACACCACTGCCTGTATCGCCCAGCTGATTGGTTGCTGCTCCCGCTGCTTGCATATGAATGCACTTTTAAACCATAAGAAATTGACCAATTACAGCCGAATGCGAGAAGAATAATTGATTGTGATTCGTCTATCGGGGTAACCTCGGAGATCTATAATATTATAGATTTTTAAGTCTTAAGCTATAAGGAATGGACGAATCATAATCAATTATTCTCCTCGCATTCGACTGTAGTTGATTTCTTACGGCTTAAAACATCTATTGTAAATCCAAACTTAGGAATAATTCAGGACTGTAATTCAGGAGAAAATCGAATAAAGACATGTGGCAATACTGCTCCCAATCAACATTGGCGGGAACATACCTGAATGGCGGGAGTGCAGCAGACACGTGTGAGCTACGAGCTTACATTCATCATATTTGATCGGGAGCAGTTATAGTGATCAGTGGGAAACGAATAGAAACAGATAAACATCTTTCACAGATTTTGTCTTTCTCACAATGGCCCGCAAAAAACGTCATGCAATTAAACGTAACTTCGCTCAGCAATTAAAAGACGAACCGCGAGGTTAGTGTCGTGGAATTTTCTATATGTATTTTGTTGAGAAATCGCGGCCGCTTAGTTGCTATTAGCTAGGTACCATTCAATCTCATCGCTCCAAAAACTATTATCAAATGTTTTATTTTACATTCCTCTTTTCTTAAAAATGCAGCTTAATAATTGCTACGTAATGTAAAATGATATAGTATAGTAATATAACAATCTAGGAAAAATGTAGTTTTAATTTTCTAGAAAAAATTATGAAAAAGATATACATTTTTCTTTTAATTTAGCGACAGTATTTATAGTCTGATTTTAAACTGAAAATGTTCTGCATTAGGTTGTATTCGTAAATATCACCTAGATGTATCATTTTGTCATTATTTAACATTGAAAACAACAAATTTAAAACGATATATAATATTTCGAATGATATTTTCAATTGTAATCTCAAGGGCCATTTTGACCAACAGCAATTAATTTTAGTCGATGGTTTAATCTATTAGAATTGATCGAATATTGTGATTCACACTTATCATTAAGCGAAATGACAAAATGTGATTGGTCAATTCTAGTTTAATTGTTGATTAATAGGCGTTAGTCAAAATAAGCTCTAAAGCTCTAAAGCTTAGTTACCTTAGAACATACATATACTGCAAGGGACCGTATCTGATCAATGTAATAAAAGTGTCTCCAACATCTATCTTTGTTTGCTGTGCATTTACACATTTTATATGTAAGCTTTGAATGCGCGTGTGTATATTCTAAGGCGAGAGTACAAAATTCTTAACACAACATAATGTGTGCCTTCCAACAAGCGATACAATGTGACACAATGATCTTGATCAATGATCATATCATCTTTGTTTAACATTGATAAATAACAAGGATGTAATGATCCATTGTCATTTGTATCGCTTGTTGGAAGATACACAATAATAGTCATCGATGCATGTGCATTACGATAAAGCATTCAAATAAGAATAGATGTTGGAGTCATCTATGATCATTTCAATATGTATGTTCTAAATTAGTGACCAACTGTTCCAAGTTAGAGACAGTCCCAAATTTTAACTCTTCGTTTCACTTTAATTCGTCCCAAATTAAGAACATGATTATAAATTGTTCCACTTTTAAGTGTAAAAATAATATGAAATAAGTAAAAATAATAAGTATGAAATATAATATATTTTCCACTAATATATGAAGAATTTTATAATTTTTTTATTTAAAAATTCAGACATTTATAAAATACAGCAGAAAAATAATTTAAAAAAATAAAATGTGATCTCGTAACTTGATGTAATTTTTGTTATGGCCTGATATGATATACATCAAGTATAATCAGTTACTTACAAATATAATATTATTTATGTCTTTCGTTAACTTTAAATTATTAAAAAAATGTTTATCTATTAAAATTTAATTGCAACAATTTAATATTGAATTTTTTAATGTTTTTTTTTGCCTTCTTAACAGTTGGTCACTTTACTTTAAAGGCCATAACACACAAAAAACTTAAGCAGTAAAATGTAAGCAGTAAGTTGTAGCAGTAAGTAAATCAGCATGTTGGATTTACTATTACCTACCCTTAGTCTTTACTGTGATTGCTTATGTTTTACTAATTAAGTTTTTTGCATATCCATATAGGGTTAGATATAAGGTTGATATAAAATATCGAAATGCAGTGATAGATTCCATCAATGTAAGATTAATTTTAATCTTGGTTTAACATATTATTTATCTTTTTCTAGTTCTTAGAAAGTCACTTTTTTAGAAAGTGTTTATTTCTGTTTGTTTCTTAGAATTAGAAAAAGAAAACATAAATCGAACCGAAATTAAAATTAATCTTTTATACATTGATGAAACTAGGTTGTATGATAAACTTCGAAATAATGGAGCAATAAAATAATATATATGAGTATTCTAATTAAATAACATGACAATGTCATTATTAAGTAATTAGTCGTTTGAAATATTTGTATGCTTTTCATTTAACTTCGCTAATTTTTTTTGTGTAACAACTTGTAATTAGCATTAATCTAATATACTGTAAGAGAGTGATCAAATTCCTTATTAAATCTGAGATTGAATTATGTATAACCAGCTATTTGTGAATATATCTTAAATTCATGTTATTTGTTGCGACAGAGAATGACTCAGATTACAGTGGAAAGAAAATACATCAAACTAGGAAGAACAATAATGTAGAATTAGATGGAATAACAGAAGAAGCTGAATCAAATTCCAGTATAAATGTAGATCTATCTGCATTAGATAGAGTTCCTAAGCAAGCATCAATAAAAAAAAAGATGACTACTGAAACAAATTTGGAAGCAATAGTGTCTGATTTTCATGAGGTTGAAATAGAAACAGATAAAAATGTTACCCTAGAATTTGATAAGGAAAATCATGATCCAGAAGTAAGTCAAGAAGAGATAAAAGAAAATCCAGAGAAGAGAATGAAAATGGAAAGTAAAAAAATGCTTGAAAAAACTCAAAATAAAAAGGCATCTGTTGTTATAGAACGATGCAAATATTGTAAACAGAAATTAAATAATGATATAAAATTATATCAAGGACATCCAAATGGTGCAGTTGAGGAAGAGATAGCTTTAACTGATCCTAAGTTGTGTTTATTTATTGGAGATGAAGCTTTTATAGATCAAAGTGATGAGAGACCACAAAATAAATTAACTCACTTTAGGTGAATTTTCTTTTATATTTAAACAGCTTTATAAACAGTACACGTAACATTTATTTTTAAAATTATTGTAAAGTACCTAAGGAAAATTAATATTAAAAGAAGTATGTATAATATTTTTGCATGAAATTGAATGGAAAAATAATGGATTTCTTTTTACTACACCTAATATATATATATATATATATATATATATATATTGAATATACTAACAGAAAAAATTTTTTTTAGTGTTTATGATATGAATGGACATCTGTGTCCTTTTGATACAGGACTCATAGATAATAACGTATTCTTGTATTTTTCTGGATATATGAAACCTATCTATGAAGAAAATTCATCACCCGAAGGAGGTATACCGACAAAAGATATGGGGCCAATAAATGAATGGTATGTTACTGGATTTGATGGAGGAGAATTGGCATTAGTGGGTTTTGGTACTGCATTTGCGGAATATATTTTGATGGAACCCTCTGAAAATTATGCACCGTTCATGGATGCTGTTAAAGAGAAGATATATATGAGTAAATTAGTTATAGAATTTTTGTTAGATGAAATTAATTCAACCTATGAAGACTTGTTGAACAAACTTCAAGTAAGTTTGCTTTCATATTTTGTGTATTTTGTACTTCCACATTTTTTTTTGTTTATTTTATTGTTTTTGCTTATATTTTTGTTTTATAGACAGTAGTACCTCCTAAGGAAACGATGACGTTCACAGAAGATACATTGTTACGTCATGCACAATTTATTTGTGAACGAGTTGTGTCATTTGATAAATGTGCTGGTGCTGAAGATACTCTTCTTATTACGGCTCCGTGTATGCGATCTCTTATGAAACTTTCTGGTGTCACGCTGGGTAAGAAATCAGTTGTTCGTTTAATGAAACGTGCACCAAAAGTTAAAACGCCTGGCTGGTCAATGGCTACTACGACCAAATTAGTTAACAATATGTTCGAAAATATTTTCGCCGGTCAACTTGCTAAGCATAATAATAATAATAATAATAACAAGGTATATTATTATATATGTATTATAATTAATATTTTCTTCTTTGTATTATATTGTTAAGCATTTTCTTTTCTTTGTTAGTTACTGAAAAGGACGCGATGTCGTGCTTGTGAGAACTGTCTGCAACCTGATTGTGGTAGTTGTCCTGCTTGTAAGGATATGACGAAATTTGGAGGTAAGGGAATTCAAAAGCAGGCATGCATTAGAAGAAGATGTCCAAATTTGGCAATTCAGGTATAATTTAATTTTAAAGTATAAAAATTTATTTATAATTATCTCTTGATTATATATAAAAGTAAAACTATTTTAAAAGTAGATTAACATTTTTTATGATTTTTGAAAATTTATGTATTATAATATTTAATTAAGTATTCATTTATATAGGAAGCAAATGATTCTGATGAAGAGCAATATGAAAATGAAGAGCAATATGAAAGTCTAGCAGAAGATCAAATGATACAAGAAAGTAAAAATGAAGATTTTAAAGAACTTAAAAAAGATATTGTATGGGAAGAAGAAAATAAAATTATTGATGCACAAAAAACATATTATAAATCGGTTACTGTCGGAAACGAAAAAATCGAAATAAATGATTATGTTTTGTTGGAACCTAGAGATCCCACAATTCCTCTACAAATTTGCAAAGTTATGTTTATGTGGGAGACCAAAAATGGAGAAAAACGATTTCATGCAAATCGTCTTCGTAGAGGTACTGATACCATACTTGGTGAAACATCGGATCCTATAGAATTATTTCTGAGCGATCAATGTTGCGAGGCATCATTCAAATCTGTTAGATCAAAGGCAACCGTTATTCATAAAAAAATGCCCGAGAATTGGTCTGAACTAGGTAAGAACATTATATTATTTATCATTTTAAAGAGATACTGGAATGATGACAATTATCATGAATCAAATTTTCTAATTGCAAAATATTTTTTATAGAATTAAAATACGCATAAATAGGAAATCCGAGTGTATCTGATTTCACAAGAAAATAAAAAAAAATTGAAAAATTCAACTTTTGACTTATATTCTAAATTCTAAAGTTAAAATTTGCTTCATATAAAAAAAGGTTTTATAGCTCAGTAATATAATATAAGTCAAAATTAATTAATAAAAAAACAAAAACAGAATCTAAGTGCAAATATCATTTATCTATTCAAACAATTTCGTATATGGAAAACAATGATCGTTTCGATCTTAGATTAGGTCATCTTCAGTATTAAAATAATTTAAAATGTTTATTAGATTATAAATTTGTCATGTATCATACATTATATTATGCGTATCGATTACAAATTTTTTATGAAAAACTCAAAAGTTATTGGTATCAGGTTTTTTTCTATACATTTATTAATATTTAAGAAATTCGTAGGATTTTTTATGAAAAAAATGAAAATTACCTTTTTTAGTGAATCGCTGTGACATTAATGAAAAAAAAAGTTTGCACATGACTTCCGTAATTGGGATGGTTCTGCTCGTCTGAAACAAAAATTTCAAAATGATTCTTAATTAGTATGCTTTTAGCTATAGCAGATATCAAAATAAAAGAAAAATATCGGAAATTAAAAAATGTCACTTTGAAAATTAAGTTTCAATAGTAAATTTTTTTTTATCTTTAAAGGCTTATAAAAATAAAAAAAGAAACAATATTTTAATATGTTAACCAATGAATAATTCGATCGGAATCCATTTCGAATAATTCGAATAATACGTGCTCAGATCTAGCACTCAATTCCTCTTTTATTTATACATATATGTATTCTAAACTGTTTATATACAATTGTTTACATTGCAGGTAATATGGACACAGATAATTATATAAAAGATACAGATGGTAAAACGTTCTTTTATAAATTGAAATACGATCCTGATAGTGCTCGATTTGAAGCTCCACCACCGGATCCCGAATGCCCAGGAAAACAAATTAGTCATCGATTCTGTCCTTCTTGTATCCGGTTAGCTATACTAACACAACAGGATATACCTAAGGTATGAAATACTTAAGAAAAAGTCAGAAAGATTTAAATGATAGACATTAATCTAGAAATTGAATTTCTTTAATCTATAAAGTACAATTTTTAAATTATAATTTAATAAGATATCTAATAATTATTATTCTTTTTAATTTCTTGGACAATTAAAAAGATGTAAACTGTTTAAAATATTTTTTGTTATTACAATTTTGACAAAAATTATTTTCTTTACATTTTTTCTTCTATTAAGTTATTTTTTATGTACCATTCTATTTATTGTTTTGTGCATAAAAAAGTATATTTTGTGTGCGTATATATGTATGCACGTATTTATTTCTGTTGAAATTTATTATTTTGCTTAGAGAATAGGCAATAATATTTCTTTGTAATATTTCTTTTTAGGTCTATAATCAAATAGAAGTAAAAAGCAGTAAAGAAGTGATTTATGAGTTAATAAAACATAAAGGTGAAGAATATAAAGTTGGTAATGCAGTGTTTTTGTACCCAAATGCTTTTATGTTTGAACATAAACGAAAATATCAAGAATCTAAAAATTCAAAGATGAGTTATGTAGATGAAGATACATATCCGGAATTTTATAGAAAAGTAGACGATAAATCATCATTCTCAAATGTTGATACACCTGAACCTTATCACATCGGTTATATTAACACAATATATGCTACGACAACTGATATATTAGTAGCACCGACAGATATTTTTATTAAAGTGAATAAAATGTACAGGCCAGAAAATACTCACCGAGATATAGCGCTCATGGAGCAATCAGACATTAATATGGTTTATTGGAGCAATGAAAGTAAGTTATAATAATTAAAAAACGTATAAATGTTTTAAATATATTATTCTAAAAATATTAATTTTAATATTACGAACAGTTGATATTCAAAATAAATGTTATTTATATTGGAAAAAAATTCTCTTAAAAATATCTATTTAGGATAAAATTTACTTATATCTTTGAAATATCTTTGCTTTATTTACATGTTGTAGTATGCACCGTAAACTTCTCTGTAGTTGCTGGTAAATGCTATCTCGCATATTTCAAAAATATGAGTGAGTCTATTGAAGAATGGTCTATGAGTGGCCCCAATAGATTCTATTTTACTGAAGCGTACAATCCTAAAGAAAAAACATTCGATGAACCACCTTACGACATTATCAATACGAGTAAATCTGGAAAAGGAAAGGGGAAATGTAAATCTACAAAGAAAGTAGAAAGAACTGAAAAAAAGCAGGTTATCGAAACACCTATAAATTATTCTCCTATACCAAGAAAATTGAGAATGTTGGATATTTTTGCTGGTTGTGGAGGTACATTATGTCATCATATATTTTCATTTTTTTTTTTTAGCTTCTTTTATCTTCTGTATCTTCTTTACGTGTATTTAAATCATATAATTAATCACTTTTATTTACAGGATTATCTGAAGGAATGCATCAAGCAGGTGTAGCTGAAAGTCTGTGGGCAATTGAGAAAGAAAGCTCTGCAGCAAATGCGTATCGCTTAAATAATCCGAAGACTATGGTATTCTCGGAGGATTGCAACAACCTATTACAAAGAGTGATGGATGTAAGTTTCTACGTTATATTCTATATCTAATTAATACTAAATAAATTTTTGTCACTATATTAACATTTTGAATAGATATGTAGTGAATGGATACATTTTTCTCTTAATCGTTTTTCTCTTTAACCTATAAGAAGATTAATATATAAGATTAATATATAAAAGAACCATATAATGTGATTATTTTTTGGTATAATTTAAAATTTTATTTTCTTTCTCAGGGCGAACGTGTTGATAACAATGGCCAAAAACTTCCCCAGAAAGGAGATGTTGAACTCTTGTGTGGTGGACCGCCATGTCAGGGTTTCAGTGGCATGAATCGTTTTAATTTACGACAGTATTCATTATTCAAAAATTCTCTTATCGTTACATTTTTATCTTACTGCGATTATTATAGACCAAAATTCTTTGTGATGGAAAATGTGCGAAATTTTGTGTTCTGTAAGAAGAGTATGGTACTAAAATTAACTTTAAGATGTCTTATTCGTATGGGGTATCAGTGTACATTTGGTATTCTTCAAGCTGGAAGTTATGGGGTACCACAAACGAGAAGAAGGTTTGTTCCATTTTCCTTTATTTGCAATTAAATGTTCGATAATATATCTAATCTTTATTTTATTAACTTAACAATTTGTAGGATGATACTCTTAGCTGCTGCACCCGGAGAAATACTTCCAAAGTTTCCAATACCAACACATGTATTCAGTAAACGATGTTGCTCATTAGCTGTAATTGTGGATTCTAAAAGGGTATGTATTTATATTTTCTGTTTTATATTTATGTTATATACGTACGTACACACACACACACACACACACACACACACACACACACACACACACACACACACACACACAGAGAGAGAGAGAGAGAGAGAGAGAGAGAGAGAGAGAGAGAGAGAGAATATATTTTGTGATACATTGATTTTGAAATCAATTGATAGAAATTAGCAAGATCAAGTCGATAAACAATCGCACTGAATCGCATTGAATGAATAAAAAATATATGAGGTCTATCCCAAAAATATCCGATCTCTGCATGTCTATGTCTATGTTTTTAAGCATCCTCTCTATTGTAGAAACAGATATTTCAGTATTTAAGGGAGATCGTGAGGAGCATCCCCCTCAAGCGGCACGAACAGTCGGCAATGATACGCATTGATTGATTATGTGAATGTCAAAAATTCTAAGCGTTGTTTATGTCATCTGATTTAGGATTTTTTTCAATTTAAGAAGTAACCAAAAATCACACGAGGTATATCTGAATTGGGATTGGCGAAGTTGAACAATGCCGTGTTTAGTAAAAAAAATCTTAAATCAGATGAGATGAATGAGCAATATGACGTTCGGAATTTTCATTGCTCACACAACTGTTCGCCACATACCTCTGCCGACTGAATAGCTATTATGTCACTTGATTCTCAAAATCTCCCCTTAAATATTGAATGCCTGTTTTCCACAACTGACAATGCCTAAGGATAAAGAGGATGGATATTTTTAGGATAGATCTCGTGTATGATGATATTGACATATATCTAATATCATAAAGATTTTTTTGTAATGATATATTTCAGTATATTACTAACTGTGTTCAAAAGGAATCTGCTCCATACAGAGCAATTACTGTAAAAGATGCCTTGTATGATTTACCAGAAGTTAAATGTGGTTCAAATATAGAGGAGATGTCTTACGTTGGTGAACCCATAACACATTTTCAAAGGAAGGTAATTATTAGAGGAATGCATCTTATAGTATATACGCATAATAATTAGGAAATCACTTTAAAACCTGCCAATTTTGCTGATCTTTAAAAAGCTGTATCCCAGCTTCAGAGATTGCAGGATAATTTTTCTGGATCCTACATTTTATAAGATTTTGGATAATTAGTACCAGCACACAATTACACATCAAGAAACGGGAATACCCCATTTTATCCGTGAAAAGTTATGAAACTTTCAGAATTTTGACACTTCTGTCTTCGTGAAAAAAATCATTCGATGAAGCAGAAAATATAATTTTAACTGTTTTAAAGTCAAGATTTTATCCTTTAAAACGCACTTAGAAAATTCTCTGGAAGCTTCATGCTTTTAAATATTGACAATATTTGCAGGTTTAAAAATGATTTCTTAATTGTTGTGTGTAGTGTGTAGTATATTTAGAAACAAATATTAAAGTTTTTATTTGATTTATTTTAGATGAGAGGTAAACCGTATCAATCAAAATTAACGGATCACATATGCAAAGAAATGTCTCCGCTTGTAGAAGCGCGAATGAGCTATATTCCAACTACAAATGGTTCTGATTGGCGTGATCTGCCGAATATTGTGGTGCAATTGAGTGACGGTACTTATACCAAAAAATTGTACGTGTAATCTATTCGAATCAGTTTAGTTTAAGTTTTTTTCTAAGAAGATATTTTCCCACTCAAAATTCCTAATATTATGTATATAGTTAGTCAGATCTTTTGCTTGATAATTAATTACATTCTGTCTAATATTCTTAAAAATATTAACTATTTCTTTCTTAATAAATCACTGACCAAATAATTAATTGACCAAATCCATTTTTTTTTCTTTAGGGACTATATGTATAATGATAAGAGAGTTGGGAGAAGTAAGACGAATGCATTTCGTGGAGTATGTAGGTGCAGTATGAGAAAACAATTGTGTGATCCTACTGATAAACAATTTAATACTTTGATTCCATGGTGTTTACCACATACTGCAAGTCGACACAATAATTGGAAGGGTTTATACGGAAGAATTGAATGGAATGGATTTTTCAGTACTACTATCACTAATCCAGAGCCGATGGGTAAACAAGTATGTCGATAAATATTTAAAATGATACATATCTAGGATGATGCGTTCCATTTTGCGCATTGCGCTTACAAAACCCCTGTGCACAATGGAGGAAATATAATATTAGGAATAAGAATAAATATTAAGATTTCAATCTACCAGAAATCGTATATTCTGATGTAACTGTTATCTGATAGATTGAAATCTTAATATTTATTTTTATTCCTAACATTTGTTCTATTATGCACAGGCCTTAACCCTCATTTATTTTTGTTTAATATTTGATAAACTAATTGAGGCTGAACTAATACTTACAATGTATGAGCGTGAAAATGGAACGCACTCCTCCTAATTTCTAGTAATTTAAAATGGTAAAAGTATGAAATCTAATTTTTAATAATTTTAAAATACTAAATTAATTCCTATTCACAATCTCGATATAGTAGATACAATTTGAACATAGAAGTTAAAATGATACTCTTGCACACAAAATGATACAGCTGCATATTCATAGCGGTATTCATTTAAATGAATATCTCTCTGCTTGATGAAATTATGCTTGACATGTTTTTGTACGAAACGAAAAAAATCTGGAAGAAAAAAGTGATATTCTGTCCTGTGAAGCAAGATATTAATCGTTGAAGTTAATCATTATTTATATTAATGTAGCCAATCCTATTTACTATTTACTATTTATATTAACATTCATTCATAAACTGGAGATATTGTAATTTAGAAAGATGCGCTAGAGATGCGATTCACTTAATGTTGCAAATATTTCGTTGATCAGAAGAACGAACTAAGCAATCAAAAAATGCTTCAAAACATTTGCGACATTAACTGGATCATATCTAATGTCATTTTGTGTGCTATAACTTTATTAATTAATTAATTTTTTCTGTGCATTATGCGGCTATAAAAATTGTTCGAAAAGTCCTTAATTCAAATCTAATAATTGATTTTCAGGGCCGTGTTTTGCATCCAGTACAAAATCGAGTTGTCAGTGTGAGGGAGTGTGCAAGATCGCAAGGCTTTCTCGATTCATATCGTTTTTTCGGTACAATAACTGATAAGCATCGACAGGTTGGTAATGCGGTACCACCATCATTGGCAGCTGCTATCGGGCATGAGATAAGAAAGTGTATCCGTGATATGGATAACACGTTAAAGAGCCTAGAACCTAAGCCTACAAATAACTGTAGTGCTGAAGCAACAACAAGTAAAAGTATTGACAATAATTTCAATGAAAGTTTTAATGGAAATTACAATGAAAGTGACAAAAACGTGACAAAAACGTACCTGATGTCTCGGTAACTCACGATAACGCAAATAATAATCTTAATAAAAATGCAGCCGATAATATTTGCAGATAAAGAAACGAAGAAAGAACAACTATTAATATTACGAAATAATATAACGGTTTTTACATCTTATTTCTACATTTCAAATTAATATTCAATATTAATTTTGGTATATTAAATTCCAATATCTGATTCAATATGTATTGAACAGGATAAACTTACGTTATAATTCATATTTTAGATATTTTTGATATTTCTGGAAACTTGTCAGAAACAAACTCCTATTTTAGAATTGAAGCAATCATGTTATATCTGTCATGTTATATTCTGTGACTTTTTAAAATCTAATTTTAATATTATTTTTTAATTTATGCATCATGAAATACATTTTACAGTTACTTTTTCATTTAGTGCATATGCAAGTAGTATTCTGAAATAGAAAGAATCTACACTTGTTTTATAGCTTTTATAAATGAAAATGTAAAAATTTGTAAGTGATTTGATAAAATTGAATGGGTATTGTTACTATTGAAACTTTCAATTTTTAATATTGCAAGCGAACTATATATAGCGAACTTTATTTAATAAATAATGATTTATTAATTGTGAATTTTATGTATGAAAATAGAATATTGAAAAGATTTGCAAATGGTTTGCAATTGAAGAATAATAATTATTGATCATAATTATTATCATTACTTATGAAAAATAAATTTACTGATCATGAGTTTCATATATGAAAATGTTGAAGTAGATTTACAAGAAGTCTGAATTATAACTGATGAACATTATTATTACTGAATATTGTACAAATTATATATTGTACACGAGAATTCTATATTATCTTTATTTGCAAAATATTTTTTAATAATTTTTTTTAACTATATATGTGGGACGTTAGGAATAAGCATCTCGCTAACAGTTTGATGCAAGTTCAATAAATATATTTACTTACAGACGATTCGCTATCAATATTCGTTAGGGGCTTCGCACAATAAAAGGAAACAGGGAACAGAGAATAAGAATTTCAATCTATCAGAAATCATGGAATACACAATTTCCGATAGGTTGAAATTCTTATTCTCTGTTCTCTTCCTTTTATTGTGCTTGTTCCTTACAGTTCTCTCTTCGCGCAGGCGCCTCTGGAAAACTCGCAATGCTCTTGCACACGTAATTTCTCGCGACTTTTAATTCTGTCTTTGAATAAAAATTGAATAAAAATTCGCTCGTTCTAGCTCTTTCGAAAACGTACTCGCGTTCGAAAAATATTCTCTCCTAACGTCTTCTCAGAGAACGCGCTCTCGTTTGTATCTAATCTCGCGACCAAAGCGCCACATGCACACATATAACCACGCTTCTATCGACACACAGTCGGTAACGCACACCTCACGCACCCTACATATATATATATTTTTAGTACATACTCTTAGGAGCTCAGCACAATGAAAGAAACATGGAACAGAGAATAAGAATTTCAATCTATCAGAAATCATGTATTGTGGAATACACAATTTCTGATAAGTTGAAATTCTTATTTTCTGTTCTCTGTTCCTTGTATTATGCAGAGCCCCTATAACAAATATGTTACTTTACAAGTAAATATTTTTCTGTTTATCTTAAATATGTATATACTTAGATTTAAAACGCATTTTATTTTACATGCAAACTCTGGCAAAGGATGCTTTTTAACAAGAGACACAGATGAGACTGTATAATACAATAAATCATTACATCTTTGTTATTTGATAATGTTAAATGAAGATGACATAATCACTGTATCATTTGCTGGAAAGTACCAAAAAGTTAGTCCTTATTAGTTAGTTACACACACACACACACACACACACACACACACACACACACACACACACACACACACACACACAC
>Ga0157363_1003205_pt1 | contig 14705 bp, 6 predicted proteins | sample AttsexASBM1_FD_111477 | JGI IMG/M metagenome (GOLD analysis project Ga0157363, IMG submission 111477) | Fungus gardens microbial communities from leaf cutter ant in Ribeirão Preto, State of São Paulo, Brazil - Atta sexdens ASBM1 | ecosystem: Host-associated > Fungi > Mycelium > Unclassified ...
GGAGGGGAAAAAAAAGGAAAGCTAGACGGAACGGTGGTGCACGCTCGCGCAGAATAATTAAATGTGCTCTCCCGCGGAAATTCATATTTATACTTGAATCCATTACACGGAAGCGAAGACGCGCGAGAAAAAAGCTTCCCTTCTCCTTTCTGCGAGAGAAGCTATCGCTTTCCTCGCGGCGCTCGCCGTCGCGAAATCACTATATCCTGTACCTTCCATGTACCATTCTTCTTCCACACTCCTCGAAAAACAAGCCGAGAGAATACGTCGTCGACTACATTTTGAAATTAACAGTTACTCGCTTGTACATACGTAATGCACGGTGGAATGTTTAAATCGAGATGAATACAAAGATCTGACGATGGAAAAGCGGGATGATAAAATCGAAAATTCAAAACAGACGCAGAATTGTTTTACGGGTTAAACGCAACCGCAGAGTTAATTTTCTCTCGACCGACTGGATAACGAAGCGGGTTACACGAAATTCTTTTCAATATCAAAATTATTTTTAATTAACTCGGTAATGACGTTGAGAAATATTCTTCGATATCGAAATTGCAGTTAAAAATGTTAATTATATTATTGTAGATTCTAAGATTTGCATATTTATAGTAGAACAATGCGACTTTATTCTTTTTCTTGTTCATTTAATATTTTACTGTTCATTGATACGAATTCGATATATGTTAATAATTCTTACAAAATTTACATCGATGAATATTGATTATATTTCCTGCTGACGAATGGCACAAGGGCGATAAATGTAGCTTCGTTCTATCTCCCATTCATTTGAATTCCGCGAGTTGCTAACGCGTTTTGCGTATCATACAGCTCATTCGGCGTTCTCTATATTGTCAGTGGTATGTGGCGGACAGTATCTTTCTCCCGAGTGAAAACGATCCGACTCTGTACGCACGATTATTCGGATCATAAATCGGATAAAATCGCTTATGTGTGCGCAAAAGATATGGAAATATTGAAAGGTTAACGGCGATTGCGTGCGAGGGAGACGCAGATTGCACTACTTTAGGACGACAGGAGAAAAAGAAGCGCGTGTGGCATAAAATATGAAAGAAGAGCTATCCCTACGTGTATCTCGTTTATATCTGCCGTGCGTGATTTGTGAGATAAACTATCGAAATACGTTCCCGCTTATTGCGATGAAGAGTCGAGTTTTAGACTTTTTAACATTACTAAATAAAGAAATAAAAGTTTAGATATAATTATTATATTTCTCACTTTAAAAATGATATAACTAAAAAATATATTCGAGTTATCATGAACGAGTTAGATAAACATTATTCTATTTCAAAGGTGAATTAATTTAACTTCATAAAAAAATTGTCAAAACATCAGAATTCAAAAAAGATGATTTTTAAGTTGTAAAACGAAAATGAGAAACGTTTGATTCGTGTTAAGATTATATATTGTTTATCTGATATCTGATTAGTCAATCATAATTTTCTATAAAATTAAAAGTGTTTTGCTTTTTTTGGAAATTAACTTAATTTTTTAAATTGTGTCACTTTTATGAGGAAGCGATATTATAAATTAAAAAAAATTCCATTTAACATCTAATAACTGAAAAATGAGATTCCATTATTCATTCAGTTAAAATTGAATTACCTATTAATCTTCAAAATGTTAAATAACAATTAATCCTATAAAAAATGCAATTAATCCTATAAAAAATGCAATTTCTGGCATAAAACATTCTGCATAAATTCTAAATTGTGGACGCTTTATATTGTCTAGCGAAACAGATGAACATGGCTCCCACAAAGCGGTGTCTTCCTCTTCGGATAATGAATAGCTACTGTAATTGTAACCACCGACACGGTTCGATTAATCTCGCTCGCAACATCCCTTCAGTAACGAGATTCGAGCGGGAGGCTGCGATATCGAGCATCATTCCGAGAACAATTTCTAGCGCCGTGGTATCCGGTAGAGCGCCCGGTACTTTATAGGGCTAAATGTTCTTCCCCGCTGCTATTGGCCGCGATGAAACTTCGGAAGCATCGAGCGGATGATATCTCCGGCACAGAGAAAAGCGGCGTTTAGAGCACCTCACCGAGGTGATTTTCGCGAAGCGGCGGCGAGGCAAATTGCTGCTTCCTACGCCAGAAGGGGAAAGGAGAATGTAATGTCGCCTCTTCTTTTCATCGCTTCTCTGCCTTTTCGCCATCTCCTCCTCCATTTACAATGACGCTGGCGCTCGTAACATCGTCGACGTCGACGTTACGAATCGCGATAATATTGACAAGGCGGGGCTGTGACTGCGGTGTGCCGAATAAAGTAACGGATGGAGAAACGCGCAGCCCCTTCCTTGAAAATTCGAGGCAATTATGCGACGACAGACGGCGGATACGCGCGAGAAAAGCCTGTAATGGACCCACCAGCTAGAAGCGTATTGATGGTAGGGCGGTACAATAAGAAGTCGACTTTGTTGGGAGAAATATGTTTCGGCTCTCACTGAATATACGCAGAAGAGTTTTATGATATATCACAAAACGAGCGACGATACTTTTTAAAAGTCTATATTTTCGTTGAATATTTAACCTAACAATAAGCATGATACAATACTGGCTCTCCCCATTTCTCTACTTTATCAATTTTTCATAATTATTTCATTAATATGAAACTTAATTTTCAATTAATCTAACAAAATGTGGATAAATATATTATAAAACTCAAAATATATAGCTAATGTTACACTTGCCTAAGTCAGATATTTAATCTTCTGGAGCTCCATCTGATGATCCAAATCTATTGAATCCTGAATTTAACTTTATTTTTCATGTATTGCCTTTGCAAATTTAAATTATTGTATGAAAATAAATTTTTAAATTTCTTGAAACTAATTAATGTCTTTTAATTAATATATATTAAATGAATTTTACAGACTCAATTATCAATAAATGTGTCACAAATTTTAGCGTCGGCTAAGAAATCATATAATGCTATGATTGTAAATGATGTAATATTGTAATATCATGCCAACCTGTCTTCACGATTAATAAAAACGTATGGTAATACGCATACGTTTCGGTTGAATTGCGCCATATTCTCTCTGTCACCAAGTTAACTTCATGATGTATATCACCCTCTGCGATGCAGAACGCGTTGCGAATGCGGGAACGTCGGGGCGTATAATAGAAACTGCGGATGTCATAGAGAAACCGGGAACAGAGGAGATGGTCCGTGGTCGAATTTCAGTCATGACCCACCCTCCCGTTGCCGTGACCTGTCTCGATCAATTTACTTCTCGGCTGCATATCAATGCGGAATGAAGCATTCGTCATCAGCGAAATGGTGCGTGCAAATACGTAATTAGGTATTCTCGTGTGAATCGACGCCGGCAGACTTATTTCGAACTTACTTTACAATCTTAAAGCCCCAGCAATAAAAATAGAAGCAATGCGACTTGGAAGATTTAATAAAGCAGTTACAACAAATAAATTGTTTGATAAAAAATGATTTTCTTTTCAAACATTGGAAACAAGATTAATCATTTTTATTATTTTTTTATGTTACAATTTTGAGAAATTGTAATTGAAGTTGTAAAAAGAGCCACATATCCTTCACGTATTTTGTTTTATTATGTACGATATTTGATGTGCTGAAGAAGTTTTTTATTATAATCAAAATTAAATATATTGTTACTTTCAGCTCTTAAAAGAATTTTTTAATATCGATATAATTAATAAAACAATTATAATTAATAAGACATTCATGATTATAGAGTTTCGATGTAAACGAATTTCATTGTAAAAAAACAATGTATTAGATTGATTTAATAGCTTTCGGTTATATTTATTTAAACTTAAGGATTTTTTAAGCTGTTGAATATAAATTCGATGTCAAAATTGACAAATTCAAAATCATGAAAGAAGACTCGATATACATAAATTTTTGCAATAATCTGAACATTTTTCAAGTTTTTGACATCCACTAAATTGAATTTACACTTTGATTAGTTTCGTTCTAATGTTTTTTTTTTGTCAAACAGTAATAATAATAACATAATTATAATGTTGAACATACAGAAAACAATTTTCGTTTTAACTATTATAGAATACTATGCAGCATGTAAATCGGCATAAAAATCAGCATAAAAATTTATTAATGTTAATATAATAATTTCTTATTTCCTTCTCTCTGCTTTCCACAAAAAATTAGCTCCACATTAAACTTCGGTAAGAGGAAATGGCATTAGTAGTTTTCATGATCCTGGCATTAGGTGCACTCGCATAAAAATATATTCGCGAAACGAGCACGCAGTTACGATCCCCTATACCCCTCGATCCCGTAATACCCGATGCCGCGAATTACCTACCTGCAGTTCAGTTCAGTTCAAATTGCTATCCAGATGTTTTTATTCGACCATTTTTGTTACGTTTCAACGACGCACGTTCAGCCACTTGCGGCCTAATCGACGAGGTCCTTTTCATGAGGACATTAAGTTTGGATTACGCTTCCATTCCCCTCTCCCCCCCTGGTAAAATCAAAATAATAATTCTCTTTGTTATGACTAACATTCACATTTTTTGAGAGCACTGACTAGCATCTATATATTAATTTCGAAAGAAAAGTTTATATTACATCAATTAAATAAAATTAGTTCATTAAAAATAATGATATTTCATTCATTACTAACATTTTAATAAAAAGGAATATAATGAATACTAGATAAATACTTTCGACGATGCTAAAAATAATTACATCTTTATCTTATACAACTTTGTCAATGCATAATATAAAAATAGCTATTTAATCAAATTAAACAAAATATATAAATTTTTCCACCTTTCAATGAAATATGAAAAAACTTTTGGAGGAAAAACTTTTGAATAATGGTTATAATATAAAGATATTCCCTTCGAGTGAACTTTCTTGTCGTAATACTTAATTCAACCATTAAAAGCTTTTATATTAATGATGTATAACGCTTGAAAAGCACTTACGATCAAGTATGAAGCATAATTTATAAGACGTTAAGTTAATATTAAACTTCGACAATAAATAAATAATTCAATGAACACATTACAACGGAGACAAAGTATGATTCGCTTCATTGAGTATTATAAATTACCCTACATCAATTATATAAAGTTTCAAGATATTATATATATGGTATGATATTAAATGAATTTTAGAAACTTTCAATATTTCCTTTATAATTCGCATTCTCTTTGCAAGTCAATGGCAGCTCAATCAAGGGCACAGTCTCAGAGAAACTTTCTGACACTAAATTCCTAACAAGATTTCTAATCATTCAGCATTGTTCGTTCAAAGTGTAAAGGAACGACTAGCATCTTCAACATTAAAACTCAGAAGGAGCTGCTAACAAGAAGATTGGCAAAAGATCGAAACTGTGAGAAATTTGAAATGGCGTAACCTAAACTATTTATCAATACAAATGTTTTTAGTTTGAACTTATAAACTGCTGAAGTTTCCTTGTGCAAATATTCAAGAAAATCAATATCTACAAGAAGTTTAACGAGTATTAAAAAATGACAATTCTTGTGGAATATTATTATTACTCACGAGTAGCTTCGCGACATCAAATGATTTATTCAGAGAGAGCGTCGTGCAACAAGAAGTCGTTCCGGGGTGGAGAGGTTGCAAGAAATTTTAATTAATTACGCGGAGAAATAAAACACCGCGATCGGAGCCGCTTCGGGCCGGTAATCCCGACTTACCGATGATTAATTGCGTTTCGTTAGTTGAGATCTCGCGCGCGCACGTTCAAGGCAAAGAACGTTACGAAACGCTTCCGCGATGTTCCACGTTGTCCTTAGAGAGGAGAAAGAAGAAAAAGATGTACACGCGCCTCCGGATGAAGGACACTTAATTTAAATACTCAGCCACTTTCGAAGCTCGCTAAAGCGGACATAATGGCAATTCGCGCGGCTCTGAACGTTGCCAGGTGGCTGCCGTTCGCTTTAGTCGCGATTATTAAAATGCACTACAACCCCTCGACTCCCCCGCTTCCAGCATCTTCTTCGTCTTCTCTTTATCCGGTTGCAACCGGTTCTTTTCCTTTGGAAGGCGAGCCTCTCATCTTTTCCTCTTACTATCTCTCTTTCGACGAGCCGACCGTTCCTTCGGCTATTTACTCTTTATGTCGCGAAGAACTCCACCCTGGCTTCTTCTTCTCTCCTTCGGTCTTCCAGTATCCCCTGCTTCACCGATTCACCAGTGATGTTAGCAGAATGAAAGAGGAAGAAAGAACCTTTTCCTCCCTCTTCCTCTTTTCAATTTAAGTTCGTCTCTGCTCAAGAGGGCGGAGCTTTTCACTCACAGACGCGCCCGTGTCTGTCTCGGCTCGATCAAAGACGAACGTTTCGACATTTGATTAACCTTCCAACAGAGGCGCGCACGTGTATCAAGTGTAGGAGAACATTGAAACCCTGAATTTGAAAATCCTTTGTTTTTTCTCGATTTTTTCTCTTTTCAAACAAAACGTTAAAAGCCTATTTTTCGTTTGGTCTATTACTACAATATTTTAACGAATGGATGTTTCTTTTGTGTAAATTATTATACTTATTATATATAATTTTTGTATCAATTGATACTTTTAATTCTTCGCCGGCAACATGAATTTTAATTTTTCCGTCAGCAATAAAGATCTTAAAAAAAAAACAAAACAATTTTTTATTGTTTCAGATTAAGTATATAAAAATCTAAGAAAAACTCTGGTATACCTGTCAAAGTTTCATTAATGTGTTTTTATCATTATAAAAGTTGAATTATGTTTTACTTACTTTTTTCACATATTTAAATTTATCTACGAAAATTCACAATCACGACGGTTATCATTAAAGATCTCAGTTGCCGGCAGAGGGTTGAAAAGTCTGTTATTATTATTCGTGAAATAATATCGATAATTTTCTCTCGAACGATAAGTTCCAATTTTTATCCACGAAAACCGGAGATCGCATGCTTCGCATGTGAGACTTAAAGATATTGTCTGAGCGTGCGTAGCACTGCTTGAGTGAATGCGTTAGCCGTGTCCACTCGTATTTGGTGAATACGCGAGTACGGTACAGGACGACGGCGAAATCGTATTACTAGTGCATTGTGAGATCTGAATAGCCCGGCATTAGAGTCAACGAGGTTGTAGCAGGCCATCCCTGCTCTATCTCTTCATATCTTTCTCTCTCTCTCTCTCTCTCTCTCTCTCTCTCTCTCTCACTCATCACTTTCACTCTCATCTCGCTTTTCATCGCGTCGTCTCACAACTCGCAGCTTTCCTTCTCTTTCTCACACCTTTCCCGCATCCTTCATTGCATATCCTCCTGCGTCCTCCCACACATCCTCTTTTCCTTCCGCCACCTGCTATCCGGTATCTCCGACCTCTGGATCTCCAAGAGAAACCTTCCCGTCCCGGAAACGAGCGTTCACAACATTGTTTACGTACTATGGGCGAAACGGAAAAGACCGCTTTGGGTCTTTATGAATTTCAAATGTAAATTAGTGTAGCTAAACTATCGAGGGAATCCGAGGAAGAAATATGACGCCGAACAAACGATCGTTAAAAGCATCGATCGACAAACGATGAAGGCATAAACTTACTCTCTTCCTCTCTATCTCTCGCATTGCAGAAATTTCGAGAGGATAGTGGCCGATTATGTCGGCAGATACGGCGACCGTAATCCATTGGCACTTTTATGTAAACTGTAATATTTACGCGTCTTCGCGAACCACTTCTCATCAGACCGATAAACGGTAATAACTCCCAGAAATATCGAAAATACAATTTAAATGCAGTTAATAACGATTATCGTTATGTCGACGCCATTCGTTAGAAAATCAATATCCTCCAGGGAGTTATTTTAATATTGCGTGCGGCCGGCGCCGAGTACCGATATGCGTTATACCGCGATTGAGAGAAATGGATATTTTTTACGAGTGTTCGATATGAAATTACATTTTTTTTCCTATATGTGTAAATGCATACACTCCTCTACAGGATGCGTCACCAAAAATCCGGACAAATCGAACAATTTCTTTAAACAAAATGTTTTTAATGAAAAATTAAATATTACATGGCACTTGGAGGATCTCTGTAGAGCACAATTATTCGATATATCCCTATTAGCTTGAATGATGGCCTCTATTCTCGGCCTCTATTCTGAAGCGTTCGCACGGACGCTGTAATGTAGCGCTGTCCATACTGACGAATGCTGCCTCAATAGCGGTCCTTAATGACGTCACATTGGGATGCCAAGACTTGTTTGTGACCCTTTCAATTACGCTCCATATGTAGTAGTTCAAGGGATTTAAATCTGGGCTGTTGGGGAGGCCAGAATTTCTTGGACCAAAACATATCGACGTTGTCTGAAAGTTAATTTCGAATCAAATGACTCGTATAAGCCGGTGCACCGGCTGAAAAACATATGGTCTTCTGGACGCCACAGTTTTCATTCACGGCTTCACTACATCCATCAGAACAATGATTGTCCTGGGTTTCATCCGAAACTAGCATTTGAGCTCTTTCAACTCGCGGTGCGTTTTTTTCGAATGACTCTTCCTCGCTGGCATACTAGAATCTTCATTAGACTGTTTTAAAGCCGTATATTTTGCACAGCATCATAAATGGTTGATGTAGGGTTGTTGTATCCAAAGAACCGAATTATTTCCGTTGCTGAGTTCGCGTCCAGCGCGAAGGCCTTCGATAATCGCGGCTCTTCGATTATACTCCGCACTTGGTTTCAACATCGCAGCCATTTTGAGAATGTGACTGTTTACTAGAAACATCAGGCTTTCTCGCCAACAACAACCTCTGGCGGAGACACAATATAGCGGAAAATTTTAATTGGAATTTGTCCGAATTTTGATGATGCATCCTGTATATTTTCCATATATTGTTTTAAACTTTATAAAATGTTCCTGACTTTCTTTCGTTTCTAATTCTAATCGTTTTTCCTTGTTTTCATAGGCACGCATTTTTTTATTTGAACTTTTAAGGAATGTATAACATTAATTCCAATCGAGAATAATAGAGTTTGATTTATTATATCACAATCATCAATTTTCTCTCTTTCCACATCAAAATAAATTTTATTGTAAAATAAAATATGATTAATAATAGTGAAACATTTACTACCAATTCGATTTCACATCAACGTCAAAAGATAGCCTCTTTTTCTATTGACAATGTCGTTGTTCGTCCGGCTCGAGTCAATTTAGCATCATTTGACACATAAAATCAAGTTTCTCGCGAATGAATTCTCTCCTACGCCGCGCGATTCTAAGAGCATAAGACGAGTTCGAGTACTGGATCGAAAGATTGGATAAGGAATCCATAAGCTCCGACGTAATCTCACCATGTTTGAGAGCGCATTGGAATCTCAGAGGACTACCCGACGAAGTGAATTCCCTCCAACGGAGAATGAAAAGCGAGAAAGAGGAGAAGGAGGACGAGGGTGAGAAAGGATAAGAGCGGATGAAGAAATCCGAGGACGAGTTTCCTATTGACGGATCTGTTTCGATATCTCTTTGCCTCGGCCAATGGCATTAGGACGACCGCGGGCTGTGGATTTTTGCAATTGCATCGACGAATCTCGATCAGTGTTATTTAGAGAGTGCCAGTGGCATTATATCGATCATCGTTGTGCTGATGCGCCATCATTATGGTCGCCAACTTCTCTCTCTCTCTCTCTCTCTCTCTCTCTCTCTCTCTCTCTTCTCTCTCATCTTCCTGCATATTATCGGAAACATTCTCCTATTAACTGAATTACGAATAAAATAATCCAAAGTTTTAAAAAAATATTTTAAACTATTGTTTCACTTAATTTTAATTTGAAGAAACGAGAAAAATGTTGCTACATATAAAATTCTTTTTCACTTCTTTTCATGTTACAAAATCAGTAACGCAAACGCTACGTTCACGTGACAAAGAAAAAAGACAAAAGTTATTATGCATAAAACCCAACCCTCTTCTAGAAAGATTAGCGAATTTCAGAATTCATCACTGCGAAGGAAAATCTAATCTATCATCGTAAAAACTTGAATTATTTCAGAGTTAGTAACTCTGAAAAGAAAATATTTCTCGTTTTAATAGCGCTAAGAATGATGAAGCATTGCAATCATCAGGAAATAATGCGATCAATTGACATTTCTTTCGATATACATATATAAAAACTGGTTAATGAATTTACATTATAAACTTGGAAATAAAATTCAACGTTATTGTTATTGACTCGTCAATAACGATATACGTCATATTAGTAGTTTAATAATATATACAATACATATATTACATGCTTGAGGAGGATCAAGTATTAAACGCATCATGATGTTGTTACAATAATGTAGCAATTGATGCAAATATTTCACGGATGAAACTATAATCAGCGTATATCAGTCACAAGTGAGTGAGATGGCTATTTTCCGACAGGCATTTATCACATTTCTCTCGATAAATAATTTAACAAATTCCAGATTCCTATATAGAATACTATCTTTTATTGTCGCAGTTAATTAATCAGCGCATGTCGCATCTTCATTATGACTCGGATATATTGATATCGCATTAATCGCAAGTCATAAATACAATATGCAGTGACTACTGATGATGGCTGGACTATATCTATCGTTTATAATCACCGATAATTGATGTCCTATCCCAAAGATTAAAACTTACGTAGGGAAAACATGCATTTTCAAAAATGACCAATTTAAAGAATGTCAATCCAAAAAAGAATCCTTTCAATAACGAGCAAAGGATTATGATTTGCATAATAAGTAATTGAAAATAATATGTTAAAAAATGATAAACGTAAAGAGAAAAAAATTTTTGAATACATTTAATGAGGAATTTAACTCCGGTATATGCTGTACGTATTAAAAACTTCAAGTATTATCAAGTATTATTTACTATGTTTATATAAACTATACCATAAAACTACTATTATAAAAAATAAAAATACAAAATATATTTTTTTCAAACATATTAAAAATTTTAAGCAGACCGTATGTGAATATCATATATAAAAAAACTTAAAACACTTGCATTTTTTTCGTAAGTCTTTTACATTCCCTGCAGTAATTATTTTATCCTATTAGAGAAATTTCTCTCATTTCTTTCTTGCGCTTACGGTGGAATATGTTGCTAAGACGAGTATAATTTCTCACAAGAAAAATACGGCAATCTAAAATTTCAAGACGTAGCAAATTGATCAGATTGAAACGAGTGAAATTAACATCAGCTATCACATAGCGCACCGACATAGAAGGCAATGATATACATCTTGAGACTCGACGGAATCACGAATGCTACCGGTGCGCCAAAGTAAACTACATCACGTCCGACTGCGATTGCGCTCTTGCCTTCTTACGACCCAGTTCACGGTACTGTTTCAAGAACAACGGGAGCTATCGCGAATTATCCGACCGTTCAGCTCATTCCATTCGTTTACGCGATCTGCAATCAGGATGTATCGGATTGCTCTCGTAACGAAGAGCATAAAAACGAACTGTCCTCGCAAAATTTACATTTACCAATGTGCCTCCCCTCCCTCCCTCCCCCCCTCCTCCTAATACGAATATAATCCGTACGCATGTAATCTGACATAAATCATATGTCGCTCAGATTACTAATGTAAAAACTGTGGCATATCTTTTTGATCAGATGCATGGAATCGAAAACACGATAGCGAAAATATTACGACTATTATTGTAAAGCAGGGTTGATTTTTCAAGCATTACGAAAACTGGATAAAACTCGCCTGGCGAACAGAAACCGCGTTCCGGTTTTCATTCTTTACTATTATGATAGAAATATCCAGCGTGCTCGTTTTATATCAAATATCGAACTTGATCCTTGTATTGTGAAACGAGACGTATCCAGGATATTGCACTGCTATTTATTTTCGCAGAGATAAAGAGTAAATTGTTTTCTTATATCGCACTAGTTGTACAAACGATACTTGGAACGTCTTTTGCAGGATGATATATGCAAATATCGTCTTGCCGCGATGAGATTTATTCATAGGCGAGCCGTGCGGCCTTCCACGTTCGGAAGCTCTGCGGTCGGCGGCACATCGTGTCGCATCGCATTGGTACAACCACTCGCCGCGAAATTGTTCTAACGAACTTACACTCGCGCGAAAGTTATATGCCGCCCTACACGCACGTTCTACAAAGAGGGGCCACGCCGACCGCGCTCGTTTGAAGTTTGGTGGCAAAATCCGGTCGACTTCCTCTTTCCCTTCCTCCCTCCCTCCCTCTCTCTCTCTCTCTCTCTCTCTCCCCCTTTGGCATGTTTCATCCATTGCAAACCAACTCTCCAATAAATCCATTCAACGTATACGAGGACCAAAGAATGATGAGGAGAGTTTCCCTTACCGCGAAATATAGGGAATAAGAGAATACGAGCTGTAAAGCGAGATGAAAAGTGCTCGAACTACGAGTTGTTTCGCAAGGTTTATTAAATCAGAATATTATACAAAGTTATGTAACTATTCTGAATCAATTTTAAGATTTATGGATTTAACCGTATTCTTCGACTAATTTTAAGTATGTAAATCCGTGATAAAACTTTTATTTAAAACTTCGTTGCACCCCTCCCCACCCCCAAGATACATATTTACACAGAAAGAATAATTTTGAAAAAATATTAAAAAATTTAGGTAAATACAAATCTAAAAATAATTTTATTGGATCATCAAAATATTTATGTAGGAAATTTAAACATGAAGAGCAATACTGTAAAAAGTTTTTAGCAACTAATTTGAGCGTCCTACACTTTTAGATTTATTTTTTTTAACTCAGTAAAATCGTAGAATTCAAAGATTGTAAAGAGGTAGTAGATAAAATTTTTGCGATTTTAAATTATCTAAGAAATCACTTTTAAATGTTCAATACGAATTTTTTTAACTATTGATGAAAACTGCTTCATTTGCGATAGTCAGATAAGAAGTGTGTCAATTTCGATAATAGCGAAGATAAAATGTGTCTTGCGGAAATATGCGAATACCGCGATGACATGTATGATTATTGGCTCGTGTTTCGTGACCGTCGAGTACGTTTTTGGCTCGCGAAATCTCACTCGACGAGACGAGCTGAATGACACCGGTCTGCTGATTCACGATATCGATACTACGATGTGGCAATATTCATTCTTGCGGCAAAATCGACGAAGCGTATACGCCAAACGATATTCTTCGCATATACCTAATTAATGACATCTTCTTTGTATAAAAGTACCTCTTGGAACAACTTGTGCGAAACATATATTTCGATACGTACTGATTATGATTTTTTGGCTCAACCTGCATTCGTTAGAGTTTATGTGAGAAATACACTCTGATGTTAATGACGTCACTAAGAACTGCAAGCTGCACGATGTTTTGCATCGCATTTTATAAATAGAATATATGATTCATCATACACAAGTTTGTTGAAAGTTGCTATTTAGAAAATAATATCAAAGGTCGAATGTATAATACATTTTGTAGAGCCAGAGGGATTTTGCCAGAAGTTTAAAAACATTACATTAACATTGCGTTAAAACTAGGATGATTAATATAATAAAGCTATTCTTAAGCAAATAAATTTTGTGTTAATACACCTGAATATATCATTTTATGTTCAAATTGATATGATATTTCCTTCAATAAATATTGTAATATAAAAATTATCATATTTTTCTCAATAGCTATCTCCGCTCGAGGGAAGTAGAATATAATAATAATTGAAATTACTGCTATATCCACCGGCTGGTCCTGATTGTCCTTCAACATTTCCCCAAGAAACAAAGCGTGCGCGTTGCACTTGTGCACGACTGTCCTGACGGTGGCCCCTTATACTTGTCGGAAACAATAGGCATTATGTGTCGCGGCACACGCGCGACAACGGCTTTTCCTCTCCCTCTGACTTGTTCGAACTAGTTATAACCGCTGTTCCTACGTGCCGTTGACGAGGAGAGCAACAATTACGTTAATGCATTGTCCCATGTTCCGGCGCTTAACGACTCGGCGCCCCATCGACGTTTTGCACTCTCGCAGATTGAATTAAATCGAATTACGGGAAGTCGCGCGTTAAAATCATTGTCATGCGAATTGCATTGTCGTGGTTATCTTGTGATTCATCGTCTTAGCCTAAGTCGAAATTGAGAAATTAAGCATTTTGATTATAACAGTATACGATGCGCGCGCTACGAAACTCTGTTGTTATCATCTGAATTAAACTAAATAAAAAAATACATCATTTTTTGATATTTATGCACTTCTTGCGTCTACCTAATATATATTAAAAATCTCTTTCTATTTATCAATTATGGAAGTCTAATTTTCGACCAGAATTCATTTCCTCTTCCTATATTAAGAAATTGCGATTTTTTTCATCTCGAATGAGGATCGTTTGATTTAACTGAATAGAGATGACTTACCGGTATCGTTGTCTCCTGGAACCCCGAGACTGTCGCTATTGTCATTGATGAAGGCCTCCGCCGTTGACGTGAAGGTTTGAGGTGATAGTGTGAGGTCCGGTCCGCTCTCACTATCAAACAACTCTAAGTTCCCATTTCCTGAAACACGAAAGTAAAATATTAAATGTTAATATCATTATATGTAGAAACTTATATCATAAATAAAGTTAATTAATTTTTCTTATGGATCTAAATGCAAAATAAAATTAACAATTTATTATAATTATTAACTGATTAATTAATTATAACTCATTAATTACTTAATCAA
>Ga0157363_1003206_pt1 | contig 14704 bp, 9 predicted proteins | sample AttsexASBM1_FD_111477 | JGI IMG/M metagenome (GOLD analysis project Ga0157363, IMG submission 111477) | Fungus gardens microbial communities from leaf cutter ant in Ribeirão Preto, State of São Paulo, Brazil - Atta sexdens ASBM1 | ecosystem: Host-associated > Fungi > Mycelium > Unclassified ...
ATTATTAAATAATTATTTATAAATATTATTGCATTATGCTGAAACAATACACAACAAAATGAAGAATTCATTTTAAGTGATAAAAATAACGTACAATTTATATAATTTTATATAACTCTACGAAAAATCTTAAAGCTCCATTTTCAACAAAAAAAAAGTTTGAAGCCTATAGATTCTGCTTTCAAGCGTTGAGCTTTTTTCTCGGTAATACTTCTGCTCCAAGTGGCGTTATTTCCAAGTCGATTGTGTAACATTGACTTTTTGTCTTTAAAAGTTTTTTGACATTTTTTTAACTTGAACTTTGAGATCATACACGGAATTCAAACAAATTGTTTTCAACTTTGCTAGACTCTTTTGAAAGCTTAAATTCGCTAGTATTATTCCTATAATATTATTCCTATATATAAGTGATAAAAAGAAAATGTACTGGTTATTTCAAATCACAATAATCCAACGAAGAAAAATCGAAAACGCTCAATTCTTAAAGAGACTTTAAGCTCTTAGAAAATCTGAAGTAAAATTGAAAACAAATTTTTCCCAACTCTCTGCATGATTTTAAAGTTTAAGTACTTTTGTTAACTTTGCATGATCAACTCGAAAATGACATCGCAAAGTAGCAGCATTGCTAAAGAAAAAGTTCGATAGGTTGGAAAGCAAACTGTTTAAAATGATTTTTTTCTAAAAATCGCCATGATTATTTTATACAAAATTATAAATCAGTAATTTGTTTATTTTTGTGATTTTATTAATAATATAATAATAATAAATCTTACATTATTATTAATCTTATAATTTTAACTATTTATAGGATTAAATCGGTTTTTTTTAAGTTATACTATTCTTCTCTGTGTAAGAACATTTCCGTCATACAGAAATAAAAATGTAGAATATTCAAAATAGTCAAAATAATCTTTAAGGAATAAATAGTTCAAAAAATTTAGCGGTTATAAAGTCACATCGTTTTTCGTTATCGTTGGTTTCTACGCTTATCACGAGAGCATCCATGCTAGATACGAAAGAAAGGAAAGAGTAAATGAGAGACAAGAAAATACAAAGTGCGCATTCTTCTGTAATAACGGTGAGATCGGAAGTACTTCGTGAAATCTCTCGAAGCGCGAATCCGTGCTACCTCGTTACGAAAAAGCTGAGAGCAGATGTCGCCTAATAGAGATATACATACCCGTGCATGCACACGAAGAGCAAGTACGAATCGGTGGAAGAAGTTCGTCGGCAACTTGCATTCGATGCACTTGTTAGTGACTGTTCGTGATAGGAGCTGTACGAGGAAAAGATCGAGCCGTCTCGAGGGTGTGAGAGGAGACAACGTAGAGGAAGAAAAAGAGCATTGACCTACGAGGAAGTGAGAACGTGGCATGTTCTCCAGAGGGAAATGGACAAGGCATGATGCAAGCAAAGAAGACAGCAATAGAGAAAGAAGGAGCAGACAGGAAGAGAGAGTGTGCTTAAGGAGAGGAGAGAATCCACGGGGAGAAAAGAATCTCGCTTTCTCTCTCTCCCTTTTTTTTTCTGTGGTTATATCAAGAAAGAGAACTGGTGCAAAGAGAGAGAGAACGGAAGAAGCGAGTGAAGCACACGAGCAGAGGATGGCTGTTGCTGTTGCGGCCGCGGCATTACCTCCGCACCATTAACTCGCAAAACTTTCCGCTTGAATCTTGTTCTCGACTCGGCTCGTCTCTTCTCTACCCACCCTAACCGACCCGTCTTCCTTGCACGACCAAAAAGATTCGCGAATTCACCCTTCCTCCTCCCCCCCTCTTGTCTCATACTTTGCAAGTGCTACCAGACCGCTGCTGGACCACCACCGGTACTCGTGTATCTGACTCCATTTCGAAGTTATCAACATAAATAGTGGCACTGTAAACGACCGTGGTCGAGCGTGCAGGCGCAGGGATGCTTTATGTTCGTCGCCATTAACGCCATGATACAACCACGTACGCGGATGTTTCCTGTTGTTTCTCTTTCACGCTCTCTCGTCACTTCTCTCTTCCTATCATCCAAACCATGCGTAGGCCACCGAGCCAGTATGGACCATGGTATGCGCAGCTGGCCAAACTTTTCCAAGTTTTCGAGTGGTGCTTCCTTCGAGACAGGAAGAAATAACGTTTGCCAAAGTACTTTCTACAACGGTTGTGGAAATCGATTCGCGCACTAATTTATCACGCCGCAGATACACCGTCTGTAATAATCATTAGTCAAAATAGAGCATATTCGTGTCGACGTTGCCTCGAAAAGTATTGCTTTTATTCGTTACGAAGATACGAAAGTATTTCATTAAGCAGATTCTTTTCTTAGTATTTTAATTTACTGTTTTAATTGAATGTGTCTACTTTAATATACTGCATATACTTGGTAACTGTCATCTTTATTTGTCTAAAAAAAATTAGCTGTTAAATCTGTAGTGTCAAATTTAACCTAATTTAAGTCGCCACTATTCCTACTCAATATATCATTATTTTATAATAAAACAATGAAATAACTTTAAATTTAACACTATAATGTATAATATTTCTGTTAAATATAATATTAAATTATATCTAATTTATTTTTTAATTATTTTTATAGGTCGCCACTGCTTGTATTAAATATGTCGTTAATTTGAAAAATTAATTAAAACTTAATTACTAAAGATTAATTTAATTTAATTAATTTAATTTAACGATTTAACTCAAGAAAATGTATTAAATTTGACTGACATTTAATTATTTAATGCATGACATTATTCTGAAATTAAGCAATTTAATCTACAAAAATGGATTAATTTATATTTTGACATACATGAAAGTTAAAAATAACAAAATGTTATTTAATATTGAATGAATACACAGAGAATGTTTGAACGCAAATAAGAGAGAATCAAGTAATTTTTGTGATGTACGTCATTTTGTTATAAAATATTATTTATGTTATAAAATGTTATAAAATGTTATTTAACTCAAGAGTTTAGCATTGTTCTTTTGATTCTAATAGTGTATTGCACTTCAGCCTATTCAATTTTATTTTAATTATCTATTAGCGTTTCGAATCAGATACTTTCTTTTTTCTCCTTTCTTTCCGTAATTGTTTCTGATGGAAAAATCATAAGTAGTTACTGAGCACAGATTTTTAAATATCTTCGCCAGTGCGCAAAGCCCGGATATATGATGGCGGAAGTAATCGTCGTCGATCGAAGAGGAAGATAATCCAACCGTGCGATCGATACGTGCCACTTTCACGGTACAGACAGTCGGCTGACTCGAAGATCGTCGTCGTGCTTCGAATAATCCAGGACCCCGGTATAGCCTTGGTTTTCCTTGGGATACGAATCTTGAACCGCTATTCCGTTTGTCTCTTTTTCGCGTGTATCCGCCTTCTTTTTTCGCTTACTCGTTCTCCATGGCATCTTTTTATCTCCTCCCTCGTTCGAACGGACAAGGCTATAGCTCGTGTTTATTCTCTGTTTATCCTTTTTGCTCGCCAATCCACCTCTTTCCATCAACAGGAGAGAAGAGAGTGATTCTCCTCCATCAGCCGACTGAAGATTAATCAACCATATGGGACGTGATCATATATTGGCTGGATCTTACTAGATTTTCTTGGAAAATCGTAACGGAATTATCGATGTCTTATCCGAATCTTATCTATTTATCGCGATGAATATCAGTCGACTATGGAAGAATTCCATCGTAGATTCTAGAATGCACGACGCTTTTGCATGATGTGCGCCGGAGGGCGGATGAGCAACTTCTCTCGCATATCCGTATGAAAAGAGCGGTTCTACGTTTCACGATATTACTTCGTGCGAGCACCGTCGCCGTGAAAGTATTGCATATACCGGCGTTTTACGGCGCATGACGGACTCCTCGTACCTCATACGACAGCCTTGCATTGTGCAGCGCACGATCCAGCTCTTCCGCGCTTTCATCTTCAAAAGATGAGAGAAAGAGATCGGTCTATACCGAAAATATGGCATTGTCGGTAGAACGAAAGGAACCGGACAACTCGAATCGAGAGAATTTCTTTTTCCACGTCAAACAAAACGATGGCGGTGGAGAACCGCGGAATTGAAAAATAAGTTTACGCCGGACTATATATATATATATATATATATATGTTCTCCTACGTTTAGGAGTCATCAAGCTTTATTGTGTCTCGTAGTATCATAAAGTCGGACCTTTCTGGTTTTGCCTGGGACGGACATTTGGGAGGAAACTGTACTGTGTGATTCCTTCTCTATTTTATCAGAACTTGGATACAATATCTATACGATCTTGGATAAAATGACGAGCGGAAAGATGAGACCAATCGCGTCGGAGAGGCTTATCATTTTTATGTTACAATCAAGCACAGTTCGCTGAAAAAAGAAGTTTTGAACAAGTCCCATTCTCTTGCGAACGTAGATCTCTAAGCTTCACAAAATTCTCGTCATGCTACCAATTCAATTTGCATATCTTGAAGTAAAAAGAAGTAAATATTTTTTTTTACTAGAAAAAAAAATTCAAACAAAGTTACGCAAATTAATGATTGTTTTTAATTAATATTAAAATAAAATTTTGATATGTATACACTTAGATATCGAAACAATAGTAACCCTTTGAATTAAATGATATTTTATCAATTTTAACTTCCGTGTCTGTCAAAATGTAAATCGATCCATGACTTAATAAATAGTGAATTAAATTTGAATCAAATTTAATTTAACATTTTTTAAATTAAATCATTTAACTGCATTGTTTTAATTAAATCAATAATATATAAAGAAATGATAAAAAATAACTCAAATTGGGTCTAATTTGATATGACAAATTTAACAGTGTAAACTGATGCTGAGATTGTTTGCTCTTCGCTGCGAAGGGAAAACTCTTACGTATTTTGCCTACTTTGTCAAGTTGTCAAGCTAACTCAACGACGAGCAATATATACGCGAAACTAACTGTGTGTTCGTACTTTGAGTACTTTGAGTCTGCTCATACGGTCGTTAATACCTCGGGGGATCGCAAACAGGTATCCAGGTTGCCTGATGCAAGGATGACGCAAGGTGTATCGTATAGTTTCCGAGGCATGACCGCGCGAACTACGAGGGCACCCGGGAACCGCAACCTGGGCCACGAAGACGAACCACCACGGTCAGCCATTATGCTGCCTCTAATTAATTTACGGGTCTATGGATGTTGCCTGCTTTCTCAGTGTTTGACCGTTCTCCCACTTCGTCGTGCCCTTTTTCTCCCTCGATAATTCAACTTCTCTCTGTGCACGCTCGACGCGCCGTTGTCGTTTCATTTCCCGTTACGCTGTCTCTCACGCCGCAACGCAAAATGAAACGGCCAGCCAATTAACAATGCGAACACGACACCGTGGCACCGGGCGGCACACCACCCCCCTAAGCCGAATTCGCCCAGCGGGGATCTGTTTCGCGTATATTTAAATTCCATTATTCATAATGCATGAGCGGTGCGAGGAAGAGCCGGCGGCCTCGGCACTTTTTTTTCCCTCCGGGCGAAGTCCCGAATTAAATAGCCGCGTCGCGGATCTCTGCAGGCGCTGTTTTTTGCCCGGGGTTTCCTACCACTACCCGCTCGTCACCCTGGCCCCCTTCTATGTTCCTGTGCCAGCCCAAACGGCAGGCGTCGTCGGTGTTTTGCTATGCGAGGCTCCGCGAGACTCGCCATGAAAGTTCTCCGTTTTTTTACCAGTGACGCCGGCGATGCAGCCGATTTGCCAGCGTCGTATGCGAACGGAATGCGCGAGCACTAAGAGGGAAGAAATCGGGAAGATTTTTGTCGAGGACACGCAATTACGAGGGGAAAGCGATCCTTCGGATAAGCGAAGTGCAAAAAATAAGAACAGTTTCATTTTGCGCGTTTTACGGTTTTGCGATTCTTAGGAGGACAACGCAAAGCGCGTCGTCTCTCCCTATCTCTCTCTCTCTTGATTTATTTTGGCTAAGCCGCTATGTATAAAACTCGGATTTACGAGATTTTGTAAAATCGCGTAGTACCTTCTCGTGCTATCGTAAGTGGCATTTGCTTATCTATACTCGTGGAATGTTATCAACCACCGCCTGCGGAGCTACCGCGCGCTGATCGCCACACGGATAACGTATTTATACCAGAATGCAATTATATAGCTCGTGAATACGGGGCGAATCTTAACGAAGGACGTATCTTTATGCAGGTAATTTTAAAGTATCTTTATGCAGGTAATTTTAAAGTAGAATTTCGTAAGGATTATCGTGCATCGAATAAGATTCGATGCGATATAATACGGTATGACGACTACGATGCAATAGCAGGTGCAACGTGAATGCATGGAAATAAGATCGTTTCGATGATGGTGTCCGACATGCCATAGAAAATGGGTAGCCGTTACGAGGCCGATTATCGGCCAGTTACGTTGAATTCTTCAGAAGCCCCAGTCCTCTTTGCGCTATCGAAGAGTCTGTGAACCTTGTCCGAGAACTGCTGAAATAACAATATACCGATCTGGATAACGAGAAACCGATAGTATAGTGATGCTATGCGATACTAAATTCTACGGGGTTGCCCCGTTATCGTTCGCGACGGTGGTCCTTTATCGTAAGCTCGTCATTTTCGCGTTTCGAAGGACTTCGTCGAGGATATGTAACTATTCGCTTTGCTTTTTATCGCTTTTATTTCCGGCAGTATCTTACGAGCGTCACATGTGCCTTTATCTGGATATGAGTAAAGGACGGAGGCACGGATGCTCTCGAAAGCATCTGTCGCTCCAGTTATTTTCCGTTTTGAAAGATGACGCTCTACTGATTTTATTTAAATTAAATCAGCACATTTCCCGTTCTCACGATTAATGCCATTTATACATTTATATTTAATGAATAGGAAATTAATGTGCCACTGTACATCACTTTATTATGTATATTTATTCATTCGTTAGTGATTATTGTTACTGATAGATTACATCGTTATATATTTCACGATACATTTAATATTCAGTAATTATAATCCATTTCTCATCGCGGATTGTGATATCAGATAATAAGAAACGTTTTATCGTGAAAAAACTATGTTTCTAAAGTTCTTCAGTTTTTCCATAGAAACAGATACGCTACTGTTTTTAATTTGAAGTGATTCAGTCGCTAAAGGATATTATGATAATATATCGTATATAGAATTTACTTATGAAAGTAAAATCTGAGAATATCGCAACGAATTAATGAAGTGACCTCTCCCAAGACGCTCGCTTGAATTCTAGTATGGGGAAGTCCGCCGGGAAATGAGCCTCGACTCGACCCCCACTACTTCCAATTAAAAGTTACGCTGCTGTTGAATCAGAGTTAATGAAGGAAATAGAGAAACTACAGCACGGCCGACCCTGTCCCCCGTCCTGGCCCTTCGCCCATCGTATCACGTTTCCGTTCATTGATTTCTTTTTTTCTTCCTCTTCCCTCCTCCGATCTATCTTTACTCTTTCTCACTTTGTCCTGATATTCTCTCCTTTTTCGATGAGAGAAATAAGAAACGAAAAGAAAACGAACGTCTAGCGAACGTCTGCGCACTGCGTCGACACCGTGCAACAATCTTCGAAGTGTCGGCCATCAGATAAATAACATAGTTCGACTTTCGCTTTCGACGAATTTTCTTTTTCTTTTTTTTTCTTCTTTTGCAGTTAAAGTCTCCGTTATTTCACGAAGAAAAAAACTTTTATTGCCGAGTGTACCGACCGACCACCTTCGCGACTGCCTAACTTCCAGGTACCTCCTCCACGGGATTTAATAGACCGACGATAAAGCTATTAGTCTTTATTAATTTCTAATTAGAGTGTAAAAGTTTAACGTGCTGAAAGTGGTCTTAAACTTCCTGGTGAACTGTACGTGCTGTCAGTGGTTTAGTATATGGGAGGTCATTTTTTTAAGATTACGCGCTCGTATCCATCCGAAGCATTAATGCAGGGAGAAAAGAGATTGGCGTATATCGAAAGCTGACAAATGTATTTTTAAAGTATGTTTTTTTTTTTTATAATACGCAGCGGATAAAGACATTGATGGGTAATCTCAAATATTAGTTCGACTTTTCTGATATTTCTTCGTGCACAGCTTTTGTTCTTCATCCACACTCTCTCAACGTTCTCTCGGAGAGAAGTGAAGGGGGAAGGGAGAGAGGGAAGCTTGACTCCAACCTTTTCCACTTTCAAGGAGTACGGTTCTTTCCTCCTATATCGTCGAAAGCCTCGGCGATTCTCTATTTATTTAATACAGCTGTGCCATCTACTAGGATTCGTCCAACCTTACTCTGTTCCCCGACCAACTTAGGAGATACGACGGCAGACAACGCCCAAGGGTACGACTAACATTCACACAGAAGGGAAGTCTTTTGTCGTTGCTGCTTTCTTATTTACCTCAGTCCAATTGTACCGGTAGCCGTGCATCAAATAACGTCGCAGATATATCAGAGCACGTCTGCCTTTTGACCAACGCCAAAAAATCAAATCTAGCCGAGTCGCGGGTTAAATTTTCACGCTACGCCGACGCTTCTTTGTGCTAGGTCGAATCGTTGTTTGACTAGGTCGAAGATATGTATGAATATACAGCAACAGTGAGAGATACCTATGCGAGCGATGTCTCCCTCGTGACCAGATGGAAAGAATCTTGCTGACGATGTTTGTAGACGGTAGACTGTTCACAGCATCTCCTGCACAAGATGTGCTACGATTTTTTTTTTATTCTTTGGGCGAGAGAATGTGTCGTGGTCGTATCGGGGAAAGACGCAAAAAATAAAAAAAAATCGTTAAAAAGAGTTTCTATTAAAAATTGAACATGATATATTATCTAACCAAGAGAAATATACTAAGCTCTTATTTTTATTCCTTCGCAATAATTAAATCTTTAAATTTTATCAAATTTCTTTTATCTAGTACAATAACAGGAACAAAATATTTATTCTTAGACAAAAAAATAATTTCTTCTCTTTTATTAAGTGTATAAATAAGTTCCGCAATTTTTTTTCGAACATGTGTGTGTGTGTGTGTGTGTGTGTGTGTGTGTGTGTGTGTGTGTAAAATACTTGAGGAAAATTGATAAAGAAAGAAGAGGAGATAGAACTGCGAAAATATGTTGCACATAATGCATATTTGTTCATTTATACTCTCTAAATTTTTTAGTAATAAAATCTCTAAGGAGTGAAAATTGAGTCAGTTTTGAAAAAAAGATTTAGTTTTCAATCTTTAAGATTTCACTCTTCAGAGTTTACTATAAATGTTAGAGAATAGTTCTTACAGAAACAGATTTTTAATTCTTTAATTTTTTGGAGAAGAAAATTAATGAGAATATAATATATTTGTGTTTTTGTTAAAAACTTAAATGTGTAAAAGATTGGTATTTATTGTCGATTTTTATATTATTTGAGATCATCTTAGTACAGTCGTAAGCCATATTAGCATTTGAAGATATTACTTAAGACGATCTTATAATATCAAGAACTAATCTACTATAAATGTTGGCCCTAGACACGTTTATCTTTTTTTCATTTAATTTTCTGAATTTAATTAATTAGAATTTCTTCTGAATTACAACTCAGTTGGACAAATGGACGGTCGGCGAAAAGTTATACATGACACGTGTTGAAAGTCCCGTTTCCTTTTGTTAAGCTTGTAACAGATCAGAAATAATTCGATTTCACGACCTACGATAACGGTGTAGACAAATTGCACGATCATCGTATCATCGCGGTATCCCTGACTTTGAATTCGTTGTCGATCTATACTATCCAGCCATATCAATTTTTTAACAGAAGGAAATCAAGGACATGCGCGATCGATAATCTAAAAAAAACATGAGAGAATAACGGGCATTCGCACACTTAAGTTTACTTAAGCGATGAGTGGTAGGAATGTGATTAGGTACATCGTCGAACAATCGATACTGACTTACGTCTAATCATTGAATATTTGACTTAATGCACGATCGAATAATGCAATTTCCATTTATATCACAATATTTTTAGGAGGATACTTTCACATACAAGAGTCGTGTTGAAATTTATTCTTTTATCTATTTTCTTACGAACGACAACAGAATAATATATAATAAAGATTATAAACACAAAATAATATTAGCCAAAGAAAAAATTACAGAAAATGTATAAAGTCTCAACATTGCGCAGGCATATATCATACTCAACCGAATTTTTTTTACTATATAGATTGACTTTGCAATTTGTAACAAAGATTAAATTGTCTTAAATTTCTTAGCAACGCATTAAGTTTACATAATCATAAGACTTTAAAAAGTACGGAAAGAATAATGGATTATTTAATAGAAAAGTGAAAGATTGTGATCCTGTTTCTTCCTTTCTCATCAAGATTCATTCTGTACCGACACAGATTATTCAATAATACAAAGTCCGGATGATATCTGGAACGTAGAAACTTATGTCGATTTCTGTTCAAGCTGCATTCGGTTTGGACATTCTATCTTTATTGTTTATATCTACATGCGGAAACCGAATAACAGTCTGAATAATTCGTTCAATCGCTTTTCGTTGATCTAATAGTTCGATGCATAATAAATGTATCGTGTGTAATCACAATCAATACAGTTATTCCCTCATTATCTATAAGATAAGAGGAGTTTTTCTATAAAGATAATCGAGTTTTTCTATTATCATCATTCGCGCACCGTTGCTGAACGACCCTGACCTTTGCGAAAGTGGGTTCATTGAACTACTGAAATCTCACACAAGATATTCGATCATATGTCTTTATAAAGCTCGCTAGAATCATCTTTTTACCGCATATCTCGTTGCCAGCCTTTCTCCAGCAACGTATCGACAGTCTGATTGTAAATAGAAAAAAAGAGTAATCTCTCTTGAAGCAATCGAGACAGTGCACTATCTCACGTACGACCTGTATACTATGACCTGTATGACTACATGAAGAAGCACATATAATACTTTCTACTTTTCTCTGCTTTGGACTGGAATCTCATTCTAAAGAGTGAAAATTGAAGTAATCTTGAAAAAGAGAGATGCAATTTTTAATCTTTAAGAGTAAAATTTTTTCAAAGTGACAATGCACTCTAAAAGTTTTAGAAAATATGCGTTAACAGTAGAATATATGATAAATTATTAATTTCTGTTACAGCTAACAATGTCATCAGTAAACTCGTAATATTCGAAGCAACGTAAGAGGAACGAAAGAAGAGGAAGAGATAAATGACAGAGAGATGGCGTCTACCAGTGGGCACAAGAGAAATGGCTCCAGCTCGAGCATGTTTGCGCACAGACGTACCGAATCAGGGGGTGGTTTTGTTGGTTACAAGCGACCTGAGAGCGGTCACAAACGTGCCGAGAGTATATCTAGTGCCTTCGGCCACAAACGATCCGAGAGTGGCCACAAAAGGAATGAGAGCAGCGGCGGTTTCGGTCACAAGAGGTCCGAATCCGGTAGCAATTATCATCCCGGACACCGGCGTAATGAAAGTATGTACGCGATGACGGGCCTTTACGCGGAAAGCGTCGGCACTGGCACCGACGATAATGCGGATCCACTGCAAGCGACCTCCGGTAGACTGACCCATGACACCGTCATAAGATGTCATAGTAGAAATCCAAGTTCCGGCCTTGTGGATCATAGGTAAGTGAAATGTGACTCTGTCAGACCTTAAAAAATAATAATGATGTGACTCCGTCTTCAGACGGCCATTTGAACTCTCGTTCATCATTCACTCTTTTTATGATTATTTTTTCTTTACAGATAAAACGAGTCTTCTATTTTTTTCCTTTCTTTTGATAAATAATTCACTCAATGTTATATCGTTTTCATTGTAGTTAGTTATAACAAATAGTTTTTTTAAGTGAAGAAAAAAGTATATCGTTCTGCCTATCATTTCGAGTCGATTTTTGACACTGTGCTTTGATACCAATATTCACTCGTGCGAAATGTATTTTCGCCTCAATAAAGCTTCGCTAAAGTGACATGGCTACAAATGCGACAAAATCGCGATTATGAGAACGCGAAAGATAACTAATAGAAGTAGAAAGTGAGCACGTGATGACCATGACACATTTTGTGTCAAATAGATTTAAACCTCGCCTATTCTTCCTAATTTATCTCACTATTCTTTTCGTTACTTCATTATTCGTTTTACAATGAATTTCATCGGGGAAAGTGTCTGAAAGTTTGTTTAACAAGTATGACGAAAGAAAATTTACACGCGTTGTATAGTCATTGAATGATGACGTATCCTTGGCATATTTATACTTTTAATGCCTGAAAAATATTACAAACACCGAGAGAGTACTTTCGTCACTCTGTATACTTTAGCAGAAATGACCTTTTAATTATTTTGGCGCATAGTTTACTCTGTCAGTTAGCATTGCAATCCATATTTGTATACTTTACATTAGACAGCGCAATGCTTTGTTTATATTCATGCTTTGTTTTTCTTGTTCCTATTATTTTTCAGAGATTTTATCATCAAATGTCACAGCAGGAATCCCAGTGCTTCTATGGTGGACAGGTAAAATTGTTGTTCACTGTTATATATATTGATATTGTTGCTCACTGTTATATATATAGATATGTATATTTATTGTAATTGTATTGTCTGTTTTCACTTTACACACAGCATATTTGTATTTCAAAGAAATTGGCAATATTATACGTATATTATTATATACAATAAATATAAAGAAATTTACTCTTTTTTTCAATGCGATCAATGCGATATAACATCATTTGCATGAATCGCATTATATGCATTCTTCCTCTTTCATTCATTGCGCGTGATTTGGCTTTTCTTTCCGAACTTAATTTTTATCTCTCGAAACTATTTATTGTTTTGTTTTTCCTTTGAGACATTCAGTTGCATTCATTGTTTGATCTCCTTGAGTATTCAGGACGGAGAAGGAGAGGGCGCAAACTCCGCCGTTTAATCCGGATTCCAAGGACTGTGGGATTCTGAGTTGTAGGCCGGCCTTCATTCAAAGATTTGCCGGAATAAAGGTATGTTATAAAATCTTGTACAGTTCCTCCATTCGGTTATAAATGATATATATATATATATATATATATATATATATATATATATATATATTAAGCGATATATATGTATATATATAGAATGTCCCAAACTAGCGATAAATATTTTAAAGACGAATTCTTTGTAATAATTTAAAATGAAAAGTCTAATACGAAAATACCGAAATTAGTTTTTGAATGGGAAAAATTTAAAAATTACGAATGACAGACCGAGAATTTCGCATGCAAAAAGGCAATATGGACAATATGAAAATGAATTTTGTAATTGTCAAATGAAGTTCAAAGAAACATCTCTACACTGATCATCCTGTCATTCCTGAGCACGCGAAACTCTAACTCTGTCTTTCATAATTTTTAAACTCTTTTCATTTAAAAATTATCGTAGCCTCGATATTTTCCTATTAAAGTTTTTATTTTAAAATATTACAAAGAATTTATCTTTATAAAATATTTGTCGTTTGGAACTCCCTGTATGTATCTATAATAAAGTACATATTTTATATGTATCAAATATGTACATATATCACGTGCTTAAGAATAATTATATTATTAGTGAAATCCTCGAAGGGATACTTACATTGGGGAAAGGTCAAATGGTATCGGATAGCAGCTGGTATCGAACAAGGATTGTTTAAAATTTTAGATGTGTACATAGCATTTGTAAGCATTGGCAAGTCCACATGAAAGCCGGAATCTCTCTATATTGAGAATAAAGGCAGTTGAGTTTTTGTTATATAGCTGTTGTTTATGTTAACTTCACCAACCAGTGACATTATTAAATATAAATCGATTTTTGTTTTTAGTTTCATCAATATAAACACCATTTGTTTTCATTTTTTAAATTGTGTTTAAAATCTTTCTTATTATTCGAGCAGTATTGGACAATGAAGTGGCGGACAGTATCAGAAATATGAGATTTGACTGTATTTTGTTCTAGATAAATATGGGGAAAATATGAGGCAAAAAATAAAGAAATGATATTCTCTAAGAGAAAATGATATTCTCTGAGTGATATTTTTCCGAAAAGAACATTAGATAAACATGTTTTTTGGTAGGTGTCACTATTGTCTATGAATTTTAATGTTATCTCCTTCTCTGCTTTAATAGTTTTTAATTTATCTCCTAAGTAATGTACTTTTCGAAACAGAATATTCCTCATTTGTCTTTGTTATTATTATTTCATTATTTTTTATTTTTTTAATAGTTAATTTTAGAGTGGGTATAAAGAGAGTGATGTCAATGCATGTGCCTAATGCTGATTAGCTCCGCCTTACTATTAGTTAGAAAGAAGACAACGTTAAAGAAAGAAGAGATTAAGACCAAGAAATTGCGTTCCATATAGGTACTCCAGATATAGGATACAAAATGACGAAAATACTTCCGGCTAATTGGCCTCACTCTCTTTATATCCACTCTAATTAATTTTATGTTCTTTTCTTCGCATTGCCTTGTATCTTTTCCATATTTACTTAAAACAAAACATAAAATTCAGTCTCGTTGATTACTTAGACTATCAGATTTTTAGTATCGCCCACTACTTCGTTATCCGATATCCGAATGAATTAAACAAAACAAATTAACAAAACGGAAAAATAATATAAAACACAATATAAAACACGATAAAACAAGTAGCTTTAAAAATAAGAAAGATTTTTTGTTCGTTCCACAATTTTAAACTAAAAACGAAATTGAC
>Ga0157363_1003207_pt1 | contig 14703 bp, 6 predicted proteins | sample AttsexASBM1_FD_111477 | JGI IMG/M metagenome (GOLD analysis project Ga0157363, IMG submission 111477) | Fungus gardens microbial communities from leaf cutter ant in Ribeirão Preto, State of São Paulo, Brazil - Atta sexdens ASBM1 | ecosystem: Host-associated > Fungi > Mycelium > Unclassified ...
TCAACGATTCGAGTCTATGCTATTCTGTCTATTCTGTCTATTCGAAGCGACGAAAAAGATTGTTAGACTGTCTCGGGACTCGTCCCTCCTCGTTCCTCCTCGAAGACAGACTGCATGGCCGAGCAGGACGAAGGGCTTCGTCTCGCGAAGTGCGAAGGAGATCGAAGAGTACAGGTTTACCGGGGTCCATCCCTCATCCGATTGGCGGTAGTGTGGCCAATCAGTAATTGGCTCTCCACGCCGTACGCGTATTAAGCGCGCATTACGCACGCATTACGCAGCCGGCTACCGGCTTCTCTCTTTCGCCTCGCTCCTCACAAAGGTAGCGGTCACGGCAGGTATGCGCGCACGGTCGCGGATCCTGCTCGAGAATAATGCGAGCGGCAAAAGCCGCTTGTCACCCCTCGTCAGTGCGAATTACTTGTCCGGCCGGCGCGATTCGTTATTAAACATTATCGATACCGCGCATAAGGAGGCGTCTTTCTAGATGACGTATAAGGAAGGCGAGAAGCTTCGGGCGTCTTATTATACCGAGGCTCAAATTTCGTCGACGAATTTTGTTGTCCTCTCTTTTTTACGTCACATTACAGATAACAATCGTGTGCATAAACTCTGTTCACGATATTTCAATCGTAGGAATGTGTATTTTATTGAACATCTTATCACTTTATGTCATCTTGATTATTTTTTAAGTTTAATTTTGTATTCTTTGCAATTCCATTTTATTCTTTTTTTCCCTTAAGAATGTATGTGATTATTAAAAAAATTTGCTTAGCTCTAATTGTATCTATCGAATACTTTCTTTATATTTAGTATTGTTAATGTACTTTTTATTTATTCTTTATCTATCTATCTATATTACAATGTGAAAACTTTTATAACGTATAGTTTTTATAAAAAATATTTACTAAAACGTTGATAATAATCGACACTAATTAAAGACAAAGACGTGACTAATTTTTGTTTCATGATATCAATCATATGCTAATATCGCTATTACTTTGTAAATATAATTAACAAGTCTTTTGTTAGATCTTAAATTTATCAGAAAGTACATCGACTTACGCAAATACAATTATTATGTAGAGATAATTACAATATGTGATTTATGTCAAGATAAATAGCAAATTCCAAGACTTGTTTATTCAACGCAACTGTTATGCACATAGACTGTAACGTGTCACACATTTATTGTGTGTTTAGATTATATATATATATATATATAATTCGATATTAGCTCCTCTTAAAAGTTACACGCAGTAAATAAATTAACTAACTGTGTGTACATGATTTGCTTTTATTCTCTTTCGACGAAAATGTTCTATAGAAATTAACAATCTCGGAATATAAAAGACTAATTTAACGACATAAAATGTTTTTACAATCAATAATTTTTAAAAATACTTTAAAAAATACGTGTATTGATAAAATTAGTATGCCCTAACTTATCAATTAAGTTTAAGCAATTACCATTAATTTCAGAGAATCATTTACTTTATTCATCATGTTACGAAAGAAATATTTTACGCAAAATTTAAATTGGAAAGAAACGTATCGCCTAAGGTGATTAAAAAATATTTCATCATTCAGACTGTCTCGGATGTGCCATGGCAAAACAATTACATCTTGTCATTAATAATAATTTAATGACAGCAGAATAATACCCAGTAACTCGCCATTAATCTGGAGAGAAGATAGAAGTAAAACCCCGGAACTCAACTTGGACCTAATTCCCTAAAAAAAATGTGTATAAAGCCTGCAGGCCGATTGGCGATCATGGGAAACGATTGCTTAGTATATAACGAGAATAATGAAAAAGGAAGAAAAAGGACAATATGGACATAATGCCGTGAATCCTCTCGAATACATTTCTACGAATCGATTAATCACATAGTAAATTGTGCCCACAATTATTTATAGTGATTAATAACACTCACATAAATATGATTATACCAAAAACGCCTTTGGTATTTTTAATTCTTTTGAAATGATCATGTTATATTCGCAATATAAAAGATTTTCTAATAGTTAAATTACCTTTAAAAAAAAATAAGACTAAAATAGAACTGCAGGTTTTTATTACCAACTCGGTGCAAAATTCTGCGAATTCAGATTTCTGTAAATTCAATGCTTTCATGCCGCGTGTGTTAAACAATAATAATTGTGATTGCGCCACGAGTGAGACAATCACGGCCGCCACATCGCGGTAACTGACGGCTGCTCCGACCTCCCGGGTTAATTAGATAATGTAATTGTGCGGTAATTACTCAAATTACTCGCGCGCCAAGCCTCTTGCTCATACCAGCAATGTCATTCACGCACCCGCGCGCATTCTCTGTCTCTTCTGTCTCGTTCACTCTTTTCCCCAGCGATCTGTCTTTTTTCGCCATCTCAATTCGATTCTCTCGTATTTTCTCATAACGATAATGTAATCATCTCCGTAATACTCAAGATATGTATTTGAGATGCGAATCGTATGCATACTGTGGTCACCACACTACAGCACATGGATCGAATGAGAAAGAATCGATTTTAAATTGCATGGAAGCGAGAATTACACGGTAATTTATTGGTACGAGATCGAATTATATAATATTATATAATAACAAAAGAAGAGAATAATTTATTTACAGGTATTAGAAAGTTAATAAAGATAAATAATACTATAAATTATACGCAATGTGTATGTATATATGTGTATATATATATATATATATATATATATATATATATATATATATATGTATTACCTTGGACTATAAATGTTTTTTTTTCAATACTATTAAAAACAATTTTTCTCTCTAATATTACAAAAAAAAAATTTATGGAATATATGTCGATTCTTTTTTTAAATAATCTTTTAAATAATATGTTTTCCACAAAAGAAAATTAATTAACCTTCACACGCATTAAACGTGTGATTGCGAGTCGTGATTAATCACTATCATTTCGTCATCGAATTAAATTCCAAGCGCATTAAATTCAAATGTTAACGCAAACGATGCGAATAAATAAGCGCGCAAACACGATTAAACGTAAGTTAAGTAAATTATCTTCCTTCGTCCGTGACTTCTGACGAAGCGCGGTTGCAGCGAAGGACTTCTCGCGCCGAGCCAAGAGCAAATAAGAACGGCAGGATGCCGCGATGGGAGTAGCAAAGGAAGAGAAGGCAGAGACAGAGAAAGAAAGGGAAAGGGAATGAGAAGGAAAAACTAGACGAAGAAGATGACGAAGAAACTTGCCTTTAATCCACTTAGCGGCCTCTTTTGATGCCAGCCGTGGGTTCGCGCTATACTAACGTGCGGTTGCGAAATGGCAAATCCATTCGCACCTCGCAGTCCGATTACTATGACTTCGCAATGTTGCGCAGGACAGGATAGGACAGGAAGGACTTCCTTTCAGCGACGGCAATCGATTCTGAGAATGTATTTTGTTGCGGATTATTTGCGCGAGGCAATTTGTTCGCCAAATCTGTGAAAGTCGATCTCTCGCTCGAAGCTTGAAGAATTCGCAACACACCGCGGAATCGTACAACCGGATATCAAAAGAATCTATGATTATTATCGTGTTGATGCAATTAATCGGCGATTAGTCATGTTCTATTTTTCAACGCGTGTGAACGTAGCGACTATACATTAATTATAGATCAGGTGTGTTCCATAATGAGAAAGAATCATGTTTTCTGTCATATATGTAATGTCTTACGTGTATAATATAGCAATATATTAATTCTTTTCTTCCTGATGTCATTTTAGCTATACATATCTACCTTGTTTTGTATAAATAGTAATCAATGATACTAGTCAGAAATAATAATAAATTACAATTTAAATTTGTATTATTTCTATGATTCTGACAAATATGAGATTAATTTCTCTTCATAAAAAATGTCAAGACTAATAAGCTCTGAGTTTCAAAATTGAGAATTGAAAATGTACAACGCAAGATCTCGTTAGCTTCATCTAATAAATGCCTTTTACATTGGTAGAATTTATGGATTAATCACAAAGGAATTTCAGATTGAATACTAGGACATGTAACGGAGACTTTGCTGATCTTTGCACGAGGTTTTCATCATGATCTCATATTTCCCATTAAGTCGCGAATGCGCGACTAATCTTTTGCGTACGTGCCCGTCAGAAGCGACTTTTCCGAAGCTCGCGCATTTCCCATGGCAAGGACACACCGTGGACGAGGGAGTTAGGAGAGGGACACGTAATAATAATGATACACGAATCGAGGGTAACTGAGAGTCTCGGTGAACGGCGGGTGTAATTAGGGACGCCCGTCTAACCGCGAAATTTCGTGATCTTATTAAATCCAGAAGGACGTTGGCGAACGCGCCTCGAGAAAGAGAGAGAGAGAAAAAGGGAAAGGCTAAATTATTATTACTCGCAGGCCCCAAGGTGCCTGAGCCTCGTCCACTTCTTTGATGGTGTGCGTTTTGTCCGCGCTCGCGCACCCGTGCATGTAATGCACATATCTATAAAGATTATATCGTGCTCGAGTGGCCAGAAGTGACGCAAAGATTACGAGATAGATAAAACATTTGAATTGTTAAGGCGGAACAACGATATAAACCACTTTCCTCATCCTCGAAGGCACAATAGAAGTTTATGAAAGCGTCTAATATGAAATCTCCAACTGTTCTATTGTAGTACTTTTCTTTATGATTCTATATTTTATACTTCTTACTGGAAAAAAATAAAATATACAATTTTATGTCACTTAAAATAGCCGTATAGGAAGTTTCTGACATTATCAAATATCTAAACTGTGACTAGTAGAATATATATTGTAGTCTTGATTCATTCATTTTTGTGAATCATACAGATAATCAGACATAACGGGCAGAGAGAGAGAGAGAGAGGGAGAGAGAGAGAGAGAATCACGTACTATACATAATTTTATCGTTCACAGCGTAAGCCTGTTTTTCATGAGAAGCAGCTGATAGGTGCGCGCTTTCATACTCGGCGTTTCATTGAAAACGAAGCCGAACCGCCTGGTAGCAGGTACGAATTACCGTCTGCAACTATGTTCACCAGAGTGGTCATTAGCGCACGACAACGGGTAATCAGAGAGTACTGCAGCAGTATACGAACTCGCGTCTTCTAGTTACGTTTCCTCCATAAGTCGGTACGCGGGCCATCAAAAATGATTTGACGACGTGAATACGTTTTGCAATTACCGATCGATGCGCGATATACGATGAGGATCGTTTTGGATGATTAATCAATGGATAAATTGTTCTATTATTTTGTTAATGACTACCTTCATCGAATAAACTCAATTTGGCGAATTAAATTCTGAGGAAGTTGCTAATTCTCTACTGTTACATTTATAATGTTAAACTGTATCCAATTTCTAATAGTATCTATTTCTATAGTCATCACTGCTCCTAAATCTCAATCTGTTTTTAGTTGAATTTCTTGTGCATTTTCATTTTCTTGTTTATCTTTTCTCTTTTTTTTCTCTTGGAGAGAAAAGTGAAAAGGTAAATCGTGCAAAAAATTCAACAAAAAAGAACAGTAATATGTTATTAATTTTACTAACATAATGAAATTAAATAATTTGATTTAAGAAAATGTATTAAACTTGACTTAAATTTAGTTTATTATTTATATAATGTAAATGCATATAATATGAATATTGTTTATTTATAACCACAGAAATAAACTGATTTTGACATAGAAATTAAAAATAACAAATTATTATTTAACTCAAGAAATGGATTATTATTATTATTCTTTTAAGATTTAAGTATATCCAGTAATACTCGTGGCACCAATAGTTTAATTTTCCAAAACTTTTTAGACTGTATACTTTTATTGTTAGATATAGCTACCTTTATTATCGCAAAACGTTTTACAGAAATTTGCGATTTATTTAGTAACGGTACTAAAGTCAATTTGAATACAACAAAAATAAAGTCCGAAACGATTATTAATTATTAGATATAAACTATTTTCTTGTGGTTAATAAAGTAAAAATAGTATAATAGTAAAATGTAAAAATAGTATAATAGTAAACTGTGTAAAACACAGTTTTCACACAGTTTTCAAAAATATTAATATAAAATTAAAAACGCGATTTAGATATTTCTCGTACGAGAGATCAATCGGAAGAACGGAAGGCTCGGATGCAACGATCAGATTGGACGAGCATCCGAGCGAACGATGATAAAATTGACGCGACGTGAATTGGACGAATCCGTGGACCACGGCCACAATCTTCGGAAGCGTCCTGAAATCCCTGTAATTTCGGAAGCTACCGTCTGAAGGCTGAAATGCACCTAAACACGAGATCCAAGACGATCGGACGCAAAAGCTTCTGTGCGCGGCATAATCACCGAGATTTCCTCGCGATTTCGTGGAACATCTGGGCAATTTGCCTGCAAGATGAGAGACGCCCGGCGGGGTGTCTCACTGACCGATTCATTCTTTCCTTCTTCTTTCTTTTTCTACCCGCCGCCGGATATACTCGTTCGCCGCCATTCGGTTCCTTTAACGCAACAACAGCGAAAATCGCTAATATTTCTGGAATGAATGAATTCTCAATGTGCGAGAATTATCGACACCCGTCATGATTCACGCCTGCCTCGTAATAATTCCTTCGCGCCTTCAGTTTGCCTCGTTCTCAGTTGAAAAAAATTGAGAATGCGTTCGCATAATTTCCGGTGAAATCATGCAAGCGGCGATTTATACGGGTTATTATCTTTACTGGAAACATCCTGCGAAAGCAATCGCCTAACCAACGTAAATCAACCGAAAGGAATTTAATTATTAAAGTCGATGACTATTAATTTCCTCTGTTTCCTTGAACGTAGTTGTACTACTTTTCTTACAATCTAATCTACATTCTTAACGAATGTATTATAATTATAGGGTACATTTGTAACATACGCATCCTTTTGAGCAAAAACAGAAAGTCTTCGTCACTTCATGCTCATGTACAGCGTAACGCTTCGTAATTCCTAATGCATGTTCATGCACTTTTAATAAGTAGCTATATTATCATTTTACAGCTATATTATGATTTTAGATTATAGGTTACAGCATCTATAAATAATATTTTCTATACATAGAAAAATACTTGCTGTATGCAAATAATAATACTTTGAAATACTTGTTTCAAGTATTTCAAAAATTCATAAGATAAATGTACCAGTTAATGGACATGAACCAATTGCATAAAACATTTCAAATATTAAATTTTTAATAATATGTACAACTCTAACTCGTTTTAAATTCTAAATTAAATTTTTATAAATAAATTTATCTAGAATCGTACATTATAAGCTTAATATTTAAAATTTTGAATCACTTTATCCAACGAATTATGTTCACTAACTGTCCACTAATATAATTAGATATTTACTTTATATCCGCAAATCTATCAAAGTTCATCACAAGCATCTTTATTCAAGATAGATTCTGAGTCCTATTGAGCATAATACTTCACGCAATCATGATTATTAAATTAAAACAAATTCAATTTGCTTATTATATAAATTAATGTTCGCTTCTTCAAACAATTTTTATAATAATTTTCAAAAGAAAATAAACTCTTGTTTTCAATAATAATGTTTTTCTCACATTTGTAATGAGTAATATTTTAACATTATTATCAAGAAAATATTCTATGGTAATAATAATCATTATAATTAAAAGAAAGAAAATAAATTGATAATTTACTTTTCTTAACAATAGAATTATTCCAAATAGTAATAATGTAATTTTCTTACGGACTTTCAACAACAAATTCAACAACAAAAAATCCAAAAAAATCAGGGCGAATGAGAGTCAGCGTAGTTAATACGTAATCTTAAATCTTTATTCCAGAAAATAGAATCTTTATTCCAAAAAATAGTATGTTTTCAGTTCACTTTGGAACCATCCTCAGCAATAGAATTTCAAAATATCAATCCTTTCATGTCCAAGAAAAAATCATCATCAGATTAAGCTCGAACATGACTAATACATTTAATATAATCTCAATTAAATGTATTAGTCATGTTTCGTTCGAGCTGCGATCAACATGCATTTTTTAACTTAAAACTCTTTAGTGATTATAAATTTTAATTGATTTTGATTCAATGTCGAGAGAAATTCCTTCTATGTCTTGGGATTATAACATCAAATCTGCTAATCTGGTGATTTTTTTTTCTTGGACATGAAGGGATTGACATTTTGAAATTGCTGAGAATAATTCTAAAATGAATTTTCAACGTATTATTTTTTGGAATAAAGATTTTTTCTTTTCTGGAATAAAGATTTAAGTATTGCGCATTAACTACTATGCTGACTCTCATTTGCCCTGATTTTTTTGGATTTTTTGTTGTTGAATAGAATTATTATTTTTCTATATATTTCTCTTTTAATCAGTAACCTCCGTTTATGCGGTTCGGATTTCTAAACAATAGGACAAGGGGAGACGATTTTATGCGAAGCAAGCGCCGTATGCGTTTGCAGAAAAGTGTCACATAATATACGTGAGACTATACGCAAACTATTCGTGTTATATGCGCCCGCGATGCGAAATTCAATCGAGCGGAAAAGAAACTGGTACAGCGTATGACATGATCGACGTTATGTAAAATATCACGAGCTAATAATTATTCGTCATTACCGCTGTGTTGGATCGATCAATTAGTTACGGATAATCGTATTCGTAATACGCCGTTGAGGAGCGCAGTCACCTATATAAAATGAGATTCTATCTGCTTGCCGGAGCCAAGACGGCGCGGTCGCCACGGATTCTGATCGTCTCGTAATAGATATTAATAGCTTTCGTCACAACGGCTCGTGCAAGTAGCAATCCAATGGAAAATCACACATAATGCGAGATACATAATGCAATTAATCCCCGTGCATCGTTATCGTTGGCTAATCTGCTTCGGATGCAAAACTAATTAAGATAATGAACGCGCTCGTTTTTACGAGATAGACTGACTATTTCGTAGAACGGTTTCCGCGATTTTCTCACGGATATGATACGAGGTCATATTGTAACCGCTATTCCTCAACGTTATTAAAAGACAACTAAATGATTTTTTTGTTGAATTAATAATTATTCTTAAGTATAATAATAAATCGCGTATTCAAGGGAGATAATAATTACAGTTGCAATTATGTGTATTTACTTCTCGTTAATTGCCCAAACGTTTAGATATACATTTGATTACGTAAAGTAAGAAAAAAAGAGTAACAAAAGGATGTGTTATTCATTAAAATATTGTAAAGTTTAACTTCTTGAGAGAGTATGCAATAATAATTCAGTACTAAGTAACAGATTATTATTCAGAAATATTAACAATAAAGCAATTAAACAATTAAAGATAATTTTATGTAAAATTATTATCTCTAAGAAGATTAACGATCTAATACAATAATAAATATTATAATGAGAACTTTTTTTAAAATTGAACGTGAATAAATTCAAGTCGAGTTGTTACATCCATCCATTATGAAACAACGCAATGATTTTTCAATAAAATAATTAATTGTTATATAATTATTAAAGAGATAATGCACATATTGTGTACGTATATATCATATTTAGAAAATCATTAAAATTGGCAAATATTATAATTTTATTACCGCTTATAGTAGATACTGTTCGGGACTCGTAATAATTTCTGAACTGACACCGAAGCTCACACTCCGAGTTAACTCGAGTTTATCTCAATAACAGAATCGGATAATTCGCACGCGCAAATAGGCTCGCGGCTATATGCGGCCTTGGTTCCTTTTTCTTGTGTTAATGATTACCTTCCTTTTTGTTTTTAGGGAGGAGCTCGCCATGAAGATCGGCCTGACGGAGGCACGAATACAGGTCAGTAGAATCTCTTAACGTTGTTTTAAAACGAAATATTAAATAAGATGGCATAGATAAATTATAGACTCATTTCTGATACAGTGATTAAATGCAAGTAATAAAATTTATCTTTCAATATATGTAACATATAATGAGGCACTTTTTTTCTTTGCAAGCTTTAATTTTTTTAATTAATTTTTCAAATGCATGACGTAAGAATCTATTTCATACAGTCTTAGGAATAATTAAAAAGTAGTTAAGAATAAAAACGTATTATAAGTTTATTCAAAAAATGTTCAGATCTATTAAATCGTACATTTGTATGAACGGATAAATAAATGTCTGATGCTCTTTAAAAATAAAAGCGTGTCAAATTAAAATTGATTAGTTATGTCTAATTATATATATATTGACATATTATGGCGTAACTTCGAAATCATTTGAATAATAAGCAGCTGCGTGCGTCAAAGTTTGTCTGTTTGGAAAAATGAGGCAATAATTGGCGGTAATAACGTGGTTAGGCATCTTCTTTGGCGCGAAAGCGAAAATATCGCACGTCTCTTGTGCAACAACAATTATCTCGTATCCTCTGACATTTCGTTTGGATAATAATTTTGAAGCCCGCGAGCGCGCGCAAAGAATTACTTAAGAATTATTTAAGTTCTTCACGCGGTCACGTATCCCCATCTGTAATTTACCTACCCGTATGGCGAAATGCGATACCCTTCGAGTAACATATACAAATCGCCGATCATGAGTCTTTAATTATTTGCTCAACCCTTTTCAAAATGCCCGTTATTACTAAAAAATTGGACATGCGATTGTCTATTGGACATTTAAACGATTACTGCGCTCATTGTACTGAAAAATTTCTGATCTTGAATTTAATTATCTATCGGAATATTTATGAAACATTTACGTCACGGAAAAAATTGTGTACATATGAATATATAGCGTGATATATATGAATAGATAACTATTTATAGCAAACATACAATCTGATGTTATTATGCTTTGTATCAATAATTTAATTCTAAACGTTGACGTCAGTAAATATTTATAATCAACATAATTATTCATTAATTATTAAATTTATAAAAAGGAGAACTCATCAGCAACAATGTTATTGCATGAAATGAATTACAATAGATATCTATCAATAGTGTATATCGAATGCAAGTAATAATCTTCTTGATATTCGACATTATTATACATATTTATTACTAATACTATTTACTTATTACGAATACTATTGTAAATTGATCATTAAATTCGCAATTAATCAATGTTAAAAACATATATCATCCGCTATTAAACTTTAATAATATTTTTTCTTATATTTGAACGATAATCATACGATCCGAATACATTTGAATATTTAAATATTTAACATTAAATTATTGATCACTTCTTATCCATTTTTATTACATCTGATTAAGTTCTACAAGATATTTTAATGTTTTATTTTTTTTTTTTTACGTATAATTATTATCATATGAAAACTCGAGAGCTGTATAAAAAAATGAAACATTGCAGCAAACATTACACAGAACACAATCAATGTATGTAAATAAATTTATATTATAATGTTTTATAAGTTTATGATATAATCTTTCAAAATAATTAGAAAAATTAATGTGAATTTTGCAACTTCCTTCCTTAAATTGATCATATAATAGCTTGTTATATCAAATTGAAATATATTATATGCTATTGTTAAAATATTTAAAATATTATAAATTGCATACAACAAAGTTCATCCCACAGTCTTCGAAGAAATATCATCCGGAATTCAACATTGGATGAAAAGTGTTTGACTACGTTAATTGGAATTCTAGAGAGTTGCCTAAGATAGGCAAATCAGAATTTTCTACTTTATTAATTTTCAACCAGAAATTTTTCTCAATGTAGTATTCAATAAAATGTATTTAACAAATTAATTCAATATAAAATATTTAAATTTATCAAGTAATCTACAATTTCGATATCATGTTAGACATTCATTAGTGATAACATCAAATTTGATTTATGCATTCAATTTTTCTATCCTTCGTAGATATAACTTGCATTATATGTTTATTCAAAAGGGCGTATGGATACACGTTTTCTGCGTGACGATGACTTCTTACCGAGGAGAGCGTGTCCCTACGCCATCGTTGCGTGAACAGCTGGCTAATTTGCTCAATTAGTTTAATTTATTCTTGGTACTTACTTACTCTTTTTTCCTTCCTCCCCTCTACCGCCTTAAGCCCACGCGTATTTTTCTCTCGCTTCGTCCTTTCACTTTCCATCCCTTGCTAGCTCCGGGCACACATACTCGCGCGCCCCTATGCGATTTTCTTGTTATTTCCCCCGCGCATCGCGAGAGCACAATGCCTTTAACATTAAGCACTTTTCATTATACTTGCAAATCCGTCACCATCCACCATAAATCGCCGATTTACTGACGGCCAGGAATTACTCGCAACAATGCGCACGTGATGAGAACCACTGCTCCGTCCAAGGAATGATACGTCTGCCGTAACTTCGCGCGATGCCGTTAATAATTTTCAGGAATCCCTGAACCCCTGTACAGAGAGAGACCTTGCGCCATTCTCGTTCGACCGGCTCCGAAGCTGCATTCAATCCCTTTTCAATCGTGATAGGTGTCAATTGTCCTCGCGGCCATAATAGAACAGAATTATGTGTGTTGGTTTACAAAAATGTTTCGGGGAATTAGACGCACTTATTCAATCGCGGTGTCTTTAACCCTTTAGCACGTAGCTGCCTCATAAGAGATATGATATTGAATAATTTCGAAGTCAATATTAAATGTTTGTTATTCACATTTCAAATTCATTTTTTTTGTTAATTACTTCCGTTCTAAATTTAATGTTTACCCATTTTATTATCTCTTTATATTTCAATTGTTGCGCTAGAAAAAGTCTAGCTGTATTAATTGCAATTCTGGTTGAAATTGGACAAATCAAAATTTTCTGGTCGAATCTATTACAATTGAGAGAATCAAAATTTTGATTGAGATAATCAGAATCTTCCGGTCATTTTCAAACACAAATTTTTCAATGTGATATTAAATAATTGCGTAATTGAACTTTTCATGTTTTTTTGTTGAAGGAGAATAATATCGATAAATTCGTTAAATAATTTATTGATGGATATTATAAACTCATTCATAAATTGTATGAGGAACGATTTAAACGAACGCTACAAATTTTTCTCGCCTTAACACGCGAAAATTAGATTGTCGGGCGATTCAGTCGCCGCTTGTCCATCAGGCGTCATTAATATGCATGACAAATACACCGTTGTGGAGAATGAGGTGCGATTTTTTTTGAACGCTCGAAAAAATTCGCCTGTACGCGTCAACGTACAAAAATTAGGATACATGACCTATCATCGGCGATCATTAATAATTCATGAAACACGCAGTATCGTTTGAAGATAAAATGCCTTCTTATCGCAGAGACTTTAAAGATATTGATTCGTATAAGGTGCATTATGTAGTGTAAAACGTACCATAACATTAAATAAAAATAAGTAATAAATAAAAAAGCAAAAAATATTGAATCCAGAATCAGAATCGATAAGGAGAGAGGAATTCTAATGACTTAATTAATTATTTAATATCAGTTGGGCAAACATGAAATAGAAACAATTTAAAAACTATTAAAATACTACTCGTAAAAAATATATACTTTAATTACATAAAAGGATAAATTAGATTAAAGAATAATATCTAACCGGATAGTTGCGGATTACCGCTAACTTAATCACGTTGCGGATTCACCAGAAATAGAAATGTGCTGCGCCGCGTTTTATCAGCATTTTAACCAAGCTTGGTTAAAATCTAAAATAAAACCTGCTTTATGTATTTTATTCGAAGTGAATCGAGTGTTTGTTATTAGATTTAAAAAATGCTTCGTTCCACGTTCATTTGAAAATTAAATGCTCGTTTGTGTACATGGAAATATATTTCTGTGACACACGTCTGAGAAACGCTAATTCTCGAACAAATTTTCAACTTTTGATTTGACTATCAATCGAACGTACGAGTTTTGTGCACAATTCAATGAATAATGAATCATTCCCGCAGGCTCGTTTGCCGACCAGTCGTTCACATGAATAATAAATTTGCAAAGTGATTATCAGTTGTTGCAACATCGGCTATTAATTATTTTTACGATCTCCCCGAGTGTGACGAGATAATCGACAAATCACGAACTTCTGCTACGAGCGAGAAAATACTTGCGCAAACAAAACTGGAATTGCGGATAAAAATATCACACGTTTCGTTCGACATCTGTCTTTTGAGATGTACACGCGAGACGTCACACTTCTCCGAATCGATTTCGCGATAAATTCGGTGGCCAGCAAACGAAGGAAATAAACCTGTTTGTTACGTATGTTTATATTCACAAGCTAATTCTTTTTACTTTTGAATTCTTCTTTCTTTTGCCTCCTTTTTCTCCTTTTTTCCATCGAAATTGTTGGAAATTTTGAAAACAATATATGTATTTCGTATATATTATATATATATATATATATATATATATATATATATATATATATATATATATATATATAAAATATAATATTTTTTATATATATATTTTTTTTTTTATTATATTTATAGATATTTTATTATTATTTAATCTATGCAAATACGTATATAAAAGAATACACATGATATCGTAGTAAATTTTAAAGCAAATTTGATTTCAATTTCAAATCTTTCGATCCAAAATCTTAATAAATAAATATATGTAAAATAGGTTTAATATTTTATATATATATATATATATATGTATATATATATATATATATATATTTTATATATATATATATATATTATTTACAAAAAATATATATTTTTTTAAAAAAATTTAA
>Ga0157363_1003208_pt1 | contig 14702 bp, 20 predicted proteins | sample AttsexASBM1_FD_111477 | JGI IMG/M metagenome (GOLD analysis project Ga0157363, IMG submission 111477) | Fungus gardens microbial communities from leaf cutter ant in Ribeirão Preto, State of São Paulo, Brazil - Atta sexdens ASBM1 | ecosystem: Host-associated > Fungi > Mycelium > Unclassified ...
GCATTTTAGAAGGTCAAATGTTAACGCTTTAAAACCACAAAAAGGCAGGAAGATATATAAAATTTAAATTGTTATTTCGATTGTATCAAATCTAAAGCTCAGAACTTTTTTGTACACCTAATATATACTATTTTTATTTAAAAAATTTCTCATAACATTGTTATTATAACAAAATAATTATAATTAATTCTCTAAAATAAATATTAATATTAATTTTAAATAAATAATTCTGTATCTTCCTAATTTAAATTTAATTCAGGACGTAATTCAAATACTTATTTATTTCTCTACAAATCATTTATATTCTTTGAAATGTGAAAAAATATTGGAAACTTAATTATAAATACTGAATTTATTATTAAAAATATTTTATCATTAATATTTTATCATAAATGTAAATATAATTACGTAATAAAATTAAATAATTTTTATTATTTAATTTATAAATAAAAATATTTTAATATTAAAATAGAAATTATTATAGTAATTTAGTAATTTAGGTAATGCTAACATTGTACATAATATTAAACAAATAAAATGTAACTACTTTAAAATAATTATAAAAAAAAAACAAATAAGAATGAAATAGAAATTGTTTCTGATAAAGACAATAGCGCTTCGACTGCCACAAGTACATATTTGTGCTTTTACTTGTTTCTTCTATTTTATATTATACATTTATATTATAAATGGTAGTCTTTAGTCTTTTAGTGTCGTACAAGTTGGCTGTTGGCTAGCTTCACTGATTCAGCGCTAAATTAAGCTAATTTCAATGAGTCGATATAATCTTAAGTTTTATTAGTGAAGTTAGCCAACTTCGTGGAAAGAAATGTTGTAGGCATGGTGATTTCTTCACCACGCCAACAGTCAACTTGTACGACTAAACATTATTGATCTTCTTAAGACAAAATTCTTTATTATTTATTTCTTCCCATTAGTCGAACTAATAAATAATTTCGTTCACATACATACACATGGCTATAATATTAAAGATTATGCAAATGGAGGACTTATCTATACTTACTCTGTGTGACGTTATTTCTAACTAATAAAATATATTATTCCGCTTCGCAAATAACTATATCGACCACGATATAACCCTCGCCAATATTTATCAATAATCCAAGGAGAAAAACGATCCATAAGATTATTAGGGGTTGCGAGTAAAATATTATAGTACGAACACTCATTCTAGATGAACTCTCTGCACTTTATTTCCGACATCTTGTCCACACCATTGCTTGAGAGATCTCCCGCCCTTTACAAAGCCCGTATGGGCTGAGCGGAGACAAGGCAGCCAACCACACTGTTGATTATATTATTACTCGTGATTCTTATAACTAACGCCATCATCAGCTTAGCGCCGAACTAGCCAACTAGAGCATATTTTAGTCGCTTTCTTTCACATGTATAGAATTAAGCAATGAAGCACCAAGAGATGGGAAAATAATAGACAAACTCGTCACGCGGCCAAGCCGCCAACATTGGGCGCATTCAGCGGACTCAACAGTTGAGCGCTCACTTATTGGTGTATTCTTTTAGCTCCAATCAAAATTTTATATCTAGAAGAATACATCAATAGTGCAGTGAGCAATCACTATGCAAAGTGTGCTTTTGGATGTATTTAATATTTCATATGTCATATAACAAAGTTTGGCTATGTACAGCTTGGACGACAATAATATGCGCATCCTGATAGACATGAAGCTGAAACGGAGAACTTACAATGGTTCCCTTTGAAATGAGAACATTTGGAGATGTCAGTGCGCGAATTGATAAGCGAGATAAAGATGTTTGACCATCAGCTGTCGAAAATGGAATTACGTCGGCGGTTCGACAAAAGAAGTTGACATTATGACGAGTCTTTCACTGATTACTATTATGATAAAGTGATACTGGCCGGTAATAACCGGTCGATGAAGTACCGGTCGATGAAGAGTTAGTAGACTTTATTATCGACGAGATTCCAGAAATGCACTTACGCAATCAGGCGCGAATGCATCGGTTCGGTGGAAAAGAGGAACTCCTAAGAGCTTTCGAGCAGATCGCGCTGCGATCGGAAAACAAACAAATATCGTCCTGCACGAGGAAACATAGCAAGAAAAAAATAAACAGCCAAATCGAACAATCAAGTATTACAACTGCAACAAGATAGAACATCTTGCGAAGAATTGTGACCTAAGAGGCAATGGGGCTCGTGTTTTGAGTATGGATTCATAGAACATCGGACTCTAAATTGTAATCAGAAGAAGACGGCGACATCGTCGGAGGCGAGCTTTAAAGAGAGTGACATTCAGATCTCGAACGAGGCAGTAAAAAATGAGGTCGGTAACGAGTACATAAAAAACGCGAAGATTCAGATAAGTGTAAACGTACTAGATTTTAGATTTAACGCGAATTCGCAATTAAACATTGCATGTCCGATCAGTCTCGTTAAGGTTTCATTCCGAGTTCGATTTCACGATCTAATGACGCGCAATACGAAGAAATAAATGGCTTCGCGTTAAAGATACAGGATGATTACATGCGATTACAGAAAAAATTAAGTTAGAAGATGTTTAGAAGATGTTTAGAAGACGACGATTAGTACGGTATCCGTGTTGTGTCTGATCATACAATGAAATGTGATATAATATTAGGTAGAGATATATTAAAGGAATTAGGCTTTACGATAGCTAAATGATCAGACGAGAAAGATGAAAATTCTGCGGACGAAATATTAAATATTGAAGTGAGCGAAGCGACGGAAATTGATACGTTAAATGTGAATTTACCTCATGCGATCAAAAATAAATTAATGGAGAAGATTCAAGCAAATTATTTAAAGGTCGAAAACCTGTTAAAATCAAAGATAAAGGCGGAATTAAAATTGAAACACGTAAAAGAGAAACAACCGTTTCATTACGCCGTTTTTAGTAGACTGTCGATTGATGAGAAAGTTAAGATACGGGCTCTTTTAAATGATCTAATCGCATGTGATATTATTCGTCCTAGTTCTTCTGAGTATGCTTCACGAACTATCCGGAAAAGAGATAGAAGTATAAGAATGTGTGTAGATTATCGCATTCTAAACAAAGTCACTACGCGAAACAATTATCCATTAATAGAATACCAATAATACCAATAATAGAAATTGATGCGTTATAAGGGAAGCGTTATTTTACGTCAGACTTTTTTACGTTAGACTTAAAAAATGGATTCCATCACATACATATAGATAAGGACAGCATAAAGTATACGGCTTTTATTACACCTTTTGACCAATATGAATATATGAATATATGAATATATGAAGATGCCTTTGGAACTCAAAAATGGCGTCAGGGCGCCAATGCTTTTTCAATGAGGTTCTATATGACTTAATTAGAAATGATGATGTTGTAGTATACATGGATGATTTTCTTGTCGCGACAAAGATTTTGGAAAACCACTTGGAGGTGCTTAATCGTTTTCAAATTACTAATAGAAAATAAACTCGAGTTGCGATTAAGTAAATGCCACTTCTTATACGAGAAGAGAATTCTTAGGATCAGTGATCTCAGCGGAAGGCGTACGGCAGAACGACTCGGGGATAGCCGCGATTAAAGAATTTCCGACTCCTAAGTGTACCCGAGACTTTCCTCGGCTCGTACTTCAGAAAATTCATAAAAGATTTTTCGCTGATTGCCGAGCTCTTATATGATTTGATGAAAAAAGGGAGAGTATTCGAGTTTGATCCAAAATAAAGAGACATTTGAACTTTTAAAAGGAAAATTGATGTGAACATAATTCTATATATACAGTCCGACTGATGAAACGGAGCTGCACTGCGACGCAAGCTTGAAAGATTTTGGAGCAGTGCTACAACGCAAGTTGAATAAGAAATTTCATCCGATCTTCTTTAAGAAAACAACTGAAATCGACTCACGTTATCATAATTATGAATTTGAAATACAATAATATACGCTTTGAGAAAATTTTGGATATATTTACAGAGTATTCCTTTTAAAATAATTACTGCAACGCGTTAGTTATGACTTTGAATAAATCCACCCAAAAATCACACGTTGAGCTCTAGAATTATAAAATTTCGAATATTCAACATGGCATAGACCAGGAAAGAGGATGCAACACGTAGATACGTTAAGCAGGACAAATAGTATTCTGGTAATCAAAGCCAACACATTCGAATTTGAATTGTCTGCCTGTCAAATACAAGATCCAATTATTAAAGAGGGCACACTTAGAGAAAGAGCAGGATAATTTATACAAAATGTGGAATGATCTTGTATATCGGAAATGGAGTAATCATATTTTATTTTTTGTTCCGCGCGCGAGCAGGATTTGCTTCATAAGTATCACAACGATTTTGAACATATATCGGAGTAGATAAAACTGTAGCGTTATTGCAAGAAATTGATTTCCGCGTGTAAAAATCAAAATCCACGAATATATTTGAAATTGTACGAAGTGCATTGCCTTTTCGAAACCGTCAGGAAGGACCGAGGGATTTATGCACAGTATATCCAAGGGAAAAGTATCTTTCAAAACTCTATATATAGACCATTTCAGCCCTGTGGATAGAATGTATGCGTCAAAAAAATATATACTTTTAATTGTTGATGCGTTTATCAAATTTGTAAAATTATACGCAATAAAGAAAATAACATTTCTAGTGAGACGATTCGATGTCTCAAAGATTATTTTAACGCTTATAATAGATCAAAGACTTCGATATCGGACCAGGTTATCTCGAAAGAGTTCGAAGTTATGAAAGAATTATGAAAGAGTGAAAGTAACGACGCCGCTCCAGGACGGACAAATTAAAAATCGCGAACGGACTATGTTGAACGATATAACCGAAGTCTATTCTAGCGCCGGCATTAGGAAAACTCTACAATGGTAAGGATTGGTATAAATTAAGGGAAATTAAGTTCGCTATAAATAACACTATAAGTCGAGCGACAGGTGAAACACCTAGCCGACTGTTGTTTGGCAGCTGATTGTTGTGGGCAAGTGTTTGATGCGTTAAGGGAATACGTGGACGAACATAACGAATCCGAGGAAAGAAACTCAGCACGAATGCGAGAAAATGCGGCCGAAAAGATTAAAAAGACGCGCGAATATAAGCGGTATGTAAGAAACAAAAAGCGGCGCAAAAATACTGTAAAGATGATCTAATTGGAGTGCAAAATTTCGAGGCTGCGGGCAGTAAATTAGCTTATCGGAACCTATGTACTGTTATTCGTAAGTTAAGGAACGACTGATTGTGGCTGATATTGAAGAGTGCCAAGTCTCAGCGGCCTTATCAAGGCACGTGGGACTAATATGAAACCGTAGCGAGATAGGTCAACAGAAGAAGTATCACCGGAAAGCGACTCCGAAAGCGAAGATAAATTGTTGCAACAACGTGTAGAACAAAGTGGCCGGGACGACTTTTTGTCAAAATGACCGAAATTATAGAAGTCTAATAAAATAGACGCGAAACTTTCTTCTTTATTGGTTCAAATTTCGCGGAATTAGACTAGATCGTTATGGCGCGGTGACCTGGAGCGTGCGAGCTGATTGGTACGCGTGATCACAGGGCAGGCCTGAGAAGGCCCGAGAGAAGCAAAAGGATCGAAAGATCCTTCGAAAAGGAGAGATGAAGAACAACCTCGGAGGAAGAAAGTTTTGCGTCTCGCTAAAATAAAAAAGTGTTCCGTTTTAGACTGGGTTTTTACTTGTCTACGACGTTCATTTTCAGCGTCAAAATAGATCATGTGATTAAAATTAATGAATATCAAGCGTCAATTTTAATCACGTGACCTGTTTTGATGCTGAAAATAAACGTTGTAGCATCAAATGAAAATCAGCTTTACATAACGAGTGCCTCCTTTTTAAGTCCCCAATTCTTTTCCTATAGTACAATTTATTTCAAGTTTGCACTGTATCATTTTTACGGCTTTAAAGTCATTGAGTTGAAGCAGTTGTATATAAACTTTGGTGGAATTTACTGTTTGTTGTGGAATGTCGCATTCTTCGATTACGATAAGGATGTTAAATTTGCAGATGCGGAACCACAGTCGTAGCCTATTATTCCATAAGTTTCTCAAGTCCACATCATTAGTACAAACATAGCAGTTATTCCTTTGATGCAACGATCCATAATCTGAAAAGTCGATTTGACCTGTTTAATTGCTTGTTTAATTATTGCGAGCTGGGTTAATGTGAGAAATTCACAAGCGGTTGGAACAATGCGACTATTTTTCTTTATTCTTATTTTAATATTGTTTCTGTTTAATATTTCTAGGATTTCGTATGGGCCTGTATATTGATCTCCAAATTTACTGGGTTTTGATCCTTTCAATGAAAATACCTCCAGGCTTAAAGGTCTGTTTAAAGGATTAATTTTCTTGTCATAGTTTCTTTAATTTTTCTTTAGCTTCAATGACATTCTCATGAGCATTTATCTATATGGAATGGAGTTGCGTGAGATTTATTAGATAATCATTGCAATTAGATAATTTGTCATTCGACCATTAAATTGTTAAAGATTCTTTTGAAAATATTCGAGCTATTTTTCCGAATTTCAATTCGTATGGAGTATGTTTTGTTGCCTCATGTATGTTAGTATTGTAATTGAACATTGCAAGGCTGATTCATTTATTCCACTGTTTTTGCGAATTTGCATACTGTTTTTCAAACATTCGCCCAAAGCATGGTGCGATCTTTCTAATGATCCATTCGATTGTGGATGAAAAGCGGTTGTACGGAATTCTAAAAATTTTTGCAGCCTTTTTCATTAAGTCGCCGATGAAATTTCTTCCTTGATTGGTTAATATGATCTTTGGTGCTCCTAATACGCAAATGAATCTGTCTACAAAAGCTTCTGCTATTGTTTCGAAAATTTGATCCGGCAGTGAAATTCCCATGCAAAATTTTGTTAATTGATCTTGCAAGGTTAAAATATATTCATTACCTCTTTCTGTTTTTGACAGAGTTTTCTATGATATCCATTGTTACCTTGTCAAAAGAAGCTGGCATGTCGATGATTATCATTGATTGTTTAGTTATGATTCTTACTAATTTTTTCAATTGACATTGCAAACATTGAATATATTGTTGAATATCGGATTTTAGATTTTCCCAATAACAACTATGTTTTATTCTGTAATACGTCTTGTAATGCCTCGATGTCCTTCAGGGGAGAGCAATGCATTTCACTGATTATAATAGACCGAAGATCTTTAATTGGATGTTTGATAATCCATTACATATTGTATTATTAATTTAGTTGTTGAATTGATGAAAGCTAATTGTAATAAAGATTTGATATCATTCCATGGTACGTTATTAACAAAATTCGTTTTTGCGATACTAATGGTTTTTAATTTTAATTTTTCAACAATAGTCGTAAATCTTTTTTACCACTGTAGAAAAAATGTCATCGTCAGATTCACATTGCCCTTCGCTAATAGGCAAAAAAACATGATAAAGCTTTTTATATTTTATAGCTTTGGCTTCGCCTATGTCAGGTCTCTTAGACAAGAGATCTTGTTTCTTTCGAATAGTTTCCGAGAGCCTGAATCTAATGGTCTTCCATCAGTGTCAACAAAATAAGTAATATTATTCCTGCATAGAAATAATAAATCGCGATTATTTATGTATCTTACTTTTATTTTTGAATCTTGATTTTTGTTATTTTTATCTGATTCTTCGTCTTCGTCATCAGTACTTGCATCTTCTTCGATATTTCTTTCCTTGTCGGGTAGATCGTTTCTATTTTTTACTTCTTCGATTTCATCTTCATTTTCTTGCGATAATATTTCTTGACGAACATTCTTATTTTTTGTTTGCATTCTATTGTAATTGTAAGGTGTATTGTAAGATGGCTCATGGATTAGTGCTTCTTCGGTGATGTGTAACCTTAGGTGGCTCACACAGTTCTTCGTGTGTAAATGGTATTGAGTCTGTATTTTCGTCAGACAGATTATTGTCGGGCATTTGATTTTTATCTTTCTCGTCGTCGGAAAGATATAAAAGATCAAAATTTTCGTCCTCTTCTTCATCGGTTTCTTCTAAGATTCTAGAAACCATTTCTAATTCTTCCAGAACGTCAAGATTCCAGGATCTATTAGAATCAATTATTGCAATTTATTTCTTCGAGATTAAAGGATTTCTTGAACGTCAGCATTTACGTTTTACCTGTTTTATATGACATCATAGTCGTTCGCTTCAAGCTTCAGTCTCCAGCGGAGTATTCTCATATTTATGCGTTCTTAAACCAGAGTAATGGTTTATGCTCTGTGGATTTTCGTCCTTATATATAGATATAGTCGGAAATGTTTAACACAATATACTATTGCTAATGCTTTTTTCATATGTATTATATTTTACTTCGTTGTCAGTTAATGTTTGCGAGGCGTATGCTATTGGATGGTCTTTATTTATTTCTCTTTGTAATAAGATGCCTCCCACGATTACTTCAGAAATATCTGTTATTAAAATGAAAAGTTTTGAAAAATCAGGATTCTAAAACAGACTTTTCACATAACATCTTTGTTTTAATGATTCTTCTTGAACGGATGTCCATTCGAAATGTATCATTCTTTAATAAGTTCATTAGTAGTTTCGTTAATTTCGAAAAGCTAAATCTACGATAATCCTGTCAATTCCAGAAATTGTTTAATATTTTTCGGAGTCTTAGATCTCGGAAAATGCCTTACGGCGCCTAATCTTTTTGGATCCGGTCTAATTCATCCTTGCTGATTACGTGCCCTAGGTATGTTACATTTATCTGGCTGTAATTTCAGATTAGCTTTTCGAAGTCGGTCTATTAATAAATTATATTTTCTTACGTGTTCCTCTAATGATGTGGCGTATACGACAATGTCATATATATAAACACATAATTCCTGGCCTTGTAATCCTAATAGTATTAGATCCATTAATCTTTGGAAAGTAGCAGAAACATTTTTTAATACGAAGGGTATGCGTTCAAATTTATAATGCGAAAGGAGTTGTAAAAGCGATTTTATGGCTATCCGTAGGATCCATTTTTATCTGATGGAATCCAGAAGCCAAATCACATACAGAAAAATATTGTGCTCCACCTAATTGATCTAGAATGTCAACAATATTAAGTAATGGATATACGTCTCCAATAGTTTTTTCGTTCAGAGCGCGAAAATCTAATACCATTCTCCATTTTTTGTTTTCTTTCGTCCTCTTTTATCGGGACTATCCATGGGCATAAAGCGATCGAGAAGGATTTACTATGCCTCCTTCGAGCAATTCTTCAACTTGCTTATTTATTTCTTCCTTATGAAGTTGTGGAAATCTATATTGTCGTGTTTATAGGTTGTCCGTTGTAGGTATTTGATGTTACAATATGTTAGTTTCAGTTAGTTTTTTTAGTTTAGTTTTTTTTAAGAATATGAAATCTGTCCTGGCTATTAGATATAAGATTTATTATGTTTTGCTCTTCTTGTTCATTTAAGTGTTCCAAACATAATAATTCCACAATTTCTGTATATCTATTCTTATTAGGTTCCTCTGACAATATAAAGCATTCGAATAATATATTATCTTTTTCTGTTCTCTCCTTTTGTTTTGATTTATATTTATGAACCTTTCTATTACTTCTTAGGATTGAACTTGCGTCGATGCAGGAATTTTCGAAGACGGTTTACTTTCCTTTTCACAATTATAGAAGAATCTGATGTTTGGATCATATAATTGTATTATTTTCACGAGTTCTTCATTAGTAACATGAAAGATTTGGTCATTATTGGATGTTCTCTGGAAAATTTGATTTCTTCTGGGAATATTAAAAAGTTTTTCCCTTGGATTCTTTTAAAAAGAAGTTTTAAATTAAATCGCATTGCGTAGTGAGGTTACTTCCCTCCTCGCAATCGACAAGAGTAAAATTTACTAGGGAAGTACAGAAACCTCCTTCCTGTAGAAGTCATTAGAATACAATATGAAAAATTACTTCTTTTCTAAAAACCGATAAAATTATTTTTCCGAGAGTGTAGGGTTATTCGTTTATGCTTTAAAATATTATTATGATCAATAATGCTGTTTTTAGGTATAAAAGTCTCTTTAATTATATTCGGTCCTGAGTCTGTCTAGCATAAGAGTTACGATTGGAATTGATAAAGATTTGCTTCGACAATAGGCATGCAACCGTATTTACTGTTATGGATCGTATTTCTAATGCGTTTTTATCTATTGCCCTTTTTAAGATGTCGACGAATGTAAGATCCCGAACCTTTATTGTATACCGCCTTCGAAGTGTCGTCCGAGTTTCCCTGATGAGTAGTCTTTTTCCGGTTATTGCTCGCAATACGTAACTGGCATTCTTCGAGAAGATAACTTGTTTCTTTACAATAGCGACAGAATATTTTTCGAATTACTCTGTTGATTTAATTTTGAACAGTAATCTCTAACAATATGTCCTGGATTATTGCAAATGTGGCAAATAATTTTTGTTTTATTGTCGAAATTGCGTTCAGAGTTTTGCCTTTGCCAGCAATTAACAGCGAGGTGGCCAGATTTGTCACACCATTGGCAAACAACAGAATTTTTATTTCATGAGAAATTAATATTATTATTTCGGCACATTTTGAGCATAACTGGCAGGAAATTACATTGAATTGCAGTACGTTCACGAATCGTGCGGGACGGGGATCGACACTTATCGGCATGATCATGTTCGCGTTTTTTTACAAATTTGATAAACTAAAATTTCGGTTCTTAAGTCATATTTTAATTTTCGACATTCGGTGGCGATATACCCTTCTTTATAACATATCTGCTCATATAACATACTTGCTCTCGAATTACTTGTGAAATCTTTTAAAGGGCTCGGTTCCGGCCGTATGTCTGTCCTTGTCGTAAATCAGTTATCTGTTCCAGTTCTCTTTCTATTCTTAGAGCGTCGGCTACCATGTCCTATACACGTAAATTTCTTTGTTCGATCTCCGATTTCAATCCTCGAATGAAGCATTTACACATATCCTTCTCTAAAAATTTTTTTTTAATATTTTGGCAAAAAAGCCGAATTTTTATGAGCTTCTAATATTTGTTTTCCTAGATTTTCATTCGGTTCGCATAGGTAACCACATTTTCTTCGTTTTTCTGATAAACGCAACCTAATTCTCTTTGTATTTAATACACATTGTAATTAATACACATTTTTCGAGGGACCATAAATTTGTTTTAAGAAATTAATTAATTGGCTTACGGTATCGAAATTGATCTTGTATAGTATAACGCGCTTCACCGACTATTCGAGTTCTTATAATTTTCGTGAATTGCGATTCGGCTTCTGAAGGTAACATAGATTTTACCTCTTCGCATCCTTACATAAAATATGTTATAGGAATATTTTGGCCATCGGTATTGCTTTGACGGCGTATTTTAACATAGCTAACGGGTTGTGAGTCGCCATCGTTGCGTTAAACTTATTTCCGAGAATAATATTACTGAATGCGCGCGCGGCCTGAATGACGACTTCGGATCGTCAGAATCGCTAGGTACAAGGGTCAAAACTATTCAAAATTCCCGATTCAGTGAATAGAAATTCTGTCGTTTCGGATTTGGATCCGGGGAGTTTGATACGAGTAGAAGTTGATAGTGTGTTTTGTATACTTGACTTTATTTTACTCAAATTTTCTATCACGGTCTTGTAGAGATTCTCTATTTCTAATTTTCGTTTGAATTCCTCGTATTCACTCCTGCTTCCCAAGATTGCATTTTCTCATTCCGGACGAACCCCCAATTTTTCAAGTTCTGTTATTACGTCCGCATGCGTGGAGCTAAACGGGGAGTGAATCGAAAAACAGGAACCGAATTATTAGACCGATTTGGTCGTGTCCAAGATCCGGATCGCAAGGGAGGACCGTAAATCGAGAAGCACTTCGCTTCGTCCTGAGGCTCCTAACAAGCCGGAGATCGAATGGAGGACGAAGTGAAAATTCGTGCTCTAAATGGACACACGAGTCGGACGTACTTTAAAATTAAAGGATTGGGTCAGTGTGCCGGGAGAGCACACTTTAACGCCAAATGTGCCGGTATGTCCGTATACCCTGGTCATGGAACTTAATTCAAGTGACCGGGGGGAAGAGGGCGAAGTGCACGGGAGAGCTTACAATGAATACAAGGAGAGGTTTTTTCAAATTAACTAACGAGAATTAAATTTAATAGTAATATAATAAAAAAAAGATATTTAGTAATACATTTTTCTGAAGTATAAAGATACAAGCCTTTGGTTCTTTATTCTGATTATACGCATTTATGTATGTGTGTGCGTGCGTGCGTGCGTGCGTGCGTGCGTGCGTGCGTGTGTTTTATATATATATATATATATATATATATAAGTACATGTTGTGTGTTTGCTTTACAGATTTATTTACTTCTACGGAGAAGAATGACATTAACAATTTTGTATGGTAAAAAAGAACACAAACAAATATGCAAAAAGCACAACTATCTAACGTATTGAAAATGAAAAATTAAAACAAACATGTTCTTTAAAACAAAGAAGAGACTCAATAGAAACCAAATTGTCAAACACAGAAGAAACATTATGATACGTATGCATAAAACGAGATAGAACAAGATCAACAACTAGCACATACTAACCAAAAGCATGAAGAAAGTATGAATAATATGAAAAAAAGTCATTTAAATGAAATTCACAAATTAGAATTGCAACACTTAAAACGGATGCAAACTTTAGGAATAGAAATAAAACGCACAACTCAGAGCAATCGAATCAATAAAAAGTAAAGAAAATATTGTTACATTTAGAGTTTGAAATATTGAAAAAAAAAAAAAATATATATATATATGCATATATAAAATACCATTTTAAAGAGTTATTTATCCTAGATAACAATAATGTTAATGTTACTTTTCTTTATGCTGGCGTTAAAATATCATTTAAGAAATTAGCTTGCTACCTGGGACATATTACATGAATAAAGATTATGCGTTCTGCGGGTTTCTTCTGTCCATATCCATTCTTGGAATGCCAACGTTTCGTGAACCTTGCAGTCCACCTCATCAGAGCGAGGAGCAGCCTGATACTAAGCTGTTCCTCCGGGTCGTTCCTTTTTATATTACGCTACTTGTTGGAATGATGATGAAGGGAGGAAGAAGAGAATTATGGGTGAGGAGAGGGAGAAAAGCAGGGGAAATCAGTCAGTTTTCAATAACCGGGAGAATGATTTTCTATATTTTATATATATTGTAGCCACTATCTTTATTTAGATTGTTATTTTTGTATCTCTATGGCTTCTCTATACTTTCTTGAAAAGTATGATGTAATGTTGGCTATTATGGTCGTTTTGTCAAACAGTATTTGATATTCTGTTTCGCTGTTGTGTTCTGATAATGCTGATTGCGAGACATGTTTTAGACATCACATTGGTTCTTTCATCCGTAGGTTGACCATTCTTCCAGTTTCTCCAATGTATACTTGTCCGCAGGAACAAGATATTTTGTATACTCTTGCGGAGTTGAACGGAGGTCTTTGATTTTTAGGATTTCTTAAGATTTGTCCTATCTTTTTGGATGGTTTAAAGATAGTTCAGATATTGTGTTTGCTTAATATCCTGCCAATCCGATCTGTTGCTCCTTTGATATATGGGAGAATGAATAGGATCTTTTCGTCTGATTGTGTGTCAGAGACTGTTGTCTTGTTTGCATGTTTATTGATTATGTCTTTTTTGTCGTGTCCGTTTTTTTGTTGTGTCCGTTTTTTTGTAAGGCTAATTAAGTGATTGAATTCTGTCTATAAATGTTCTTTGTCAGAGAAAGCTCTATGTACAAGTAAATTGATTGCAGACTGTTTTTGTGCTGGGTTGTGCGCCTAGGCATGTAGGTATCTTATCTGTATGTGTTGATTTTTTGTACACTTGATAGTCTAAGGTACCGTCAGGTTTCTTAGAGACAAAAACATTTAGGAAAGGGAGATTTCCGTTTTTCTCTATGTCTATGTGAAGTGGATATTTGAATATTGATTGTTGAGGAAAATAAAGAATTTACAGAGTTCGGTTCTGCCGTGTCTCCATATCACGAATATATCTGCATAACGGAATCAAACTTCTGGTTTTTTGAATGTTTTTTCTGAGAGTCTCTTTCTCAAAATACTCCATGAAGATGTTAGCAATTACAAGAGAAATAGAAGAACCCATTGCCGCTCCTGAAGTTTGTTCATAAAATTGGTTGTTATAGGAAAAGTAAGTGGTTGTTAAGCAGTGCTCTATTAGCGGAATGAAATCGGAGGGGACTTCATGTGAGGCCTTTATTATGTTTAATGTGTCCTTTATTGGGATTTGTGTGAAAAGGAATTCTACATCGAAATATACAAGCAGATCTGTGGGACATATTCGGATTTTTTGGATCTTTTGTATGAAGTTCATTGAATTAGTTATGTGTGATTCGGATTTTTCAATAAAAGGTTGTAGTGTTTGTGCTAGGAAGCGGGATAAGTTATATGTCAGGGAGTGTATGGCGCTGATAATCGGTCTGAGGGGAATGTTTGGTTTGTGTACTTTTAATAGCCCGTATAGTTTTGTTGATTTTAATATTGATTTGGTTTTATTGGGAATATTGCTTTTTTTCCACCAGGATCTTGTTCTGCACGATTACATTAGTTGGATTTTTGTCAAGCTTTTTTTTTGAAGAATATATTATAATACATGAATATTATTGAATATTATTTAATGTTA
>Ga0157363_1003209_pt1 | contig 14701 bp, 8 predicted proteins | sample AttsexASBM1_FD_111477 | JGI IMG/M metagenome (GOLD analysis project Ga0157363, IMG submission 111477) | Fungus gardens microbial communities from leaf cutter ant in Ribeirão Preto, State of São Paulo, Brazil - Atta sexdens ASBM1 | ecosystem: Host-associated > Fungi > Mycelium > Unclassified ...
CGCACGCACGCACGCACCCACGCACGCATGCGCGCGCGCGCACAATAAGAAGTGTAAAATATTTTATAATAAACCTTTTTATAATAAACCTTTTATGATTATAAAAATACATAAAAAATCAGAATAAACTGCATGATTATATTATTATTAACTACACGCGTTGGTAGAAGACTAACATTAGTTGTACTTAATTTTTAAAAATACTATTAACATGTACCTAAGCAGCTAATTCATTTGAACGCAAAAAGATCTCACTTTTTGAATTCTTTATTAATTAGTGTCATCTGTTCAAAATTAACTCAAAAAGAATAAAAAAATATATACAAATATATTATTATATTCATATATTAAAAGTAATATATTTAATTCTCATCGAAAAAACGGGTTATTTGTGTCCAGGCGATTTTTTAAAATTATAAATATTTTGAAAATAAGTGAGTAGGGGCGCATTGTTCTGCTCCTAAGAAAAATTATGGGGTTATAGTAAGGTGCTTCTGAAAGCCCCGCAGCGGGTGTTGTTTTCTCGTTAAAAGCGAATATTCAAAATCGAGCGCAGACACAAATGACTTCACAGTTTACACAGTGAGAGTTAATTTATATAAAAGCTAAAGTATTATTTATTACAAAAAAAACAAAGGTTTTATGATTAAATCAATAATAGTAGCATGAAAGTCAACAAATGTTTTATACGTAAATAGCTTTATAAATTCATGTTCTACAATAATAACGATCTTCCTATTAGTTATCCTTAACATTTCAAATTAAAATTAAAAAGGAAATCAGTTAATTTCACATTAAACAAAATTTGATTTCTACCGCTTATATGTCAACTTGATTTTTTTTTTATTGATTCATCTTTTCAGTTTTTCTCAGTTTTCATGTTGATATCACAATTTTTCTAGTTTCTGTAAGCAACCTTCCCATCATACAAGGGATGCGTTCCATTTTTTCACGCTCACACGCTGCATAGCATTAGTTTATCCTTATTGTCTATCAAATATTATAAATGATGCTTATAAACGCTGTAAATGCAAAACGGAACGCATCCAAGCTATAGGATAACTCCATAGTTGTACATAACAAAAATTTAATTTATCAAGGAATAGGTCTCAATGTGTCTGTCGATTTGTCCACTTCTAATAAAAATGTCACACATAATTATTAAGTTAATCTATATTAAGGAACAGTTTCTACTTACAAGGATGATTACTCGAGATAAATAATATTTAGTATAAGACGTTAGCAACATTTAATCGAAGAAGAGTTAGAAAATAAACAGCGTATCAATTAATGAAAATTATCTAAAATTATTTTATTATAAGTTTTTTGTCCACTGAGGATGATTCTGTGAGAACCGAAACATTTGGAGTATTTTGTACTGTGAAAGTAAAGATTTATAATAATTGCACTGTCATTGTGCTAAGTTCATTGCCCTTTCATTAGATATTCTATTATTTCAAATTACAATTAAAATATTTAACTCTTAATTTAATTTTTTTATACATTTTGCAATCTGAAAAATTTATGCATGTTGCAAAATATACAAGAAAGCTTGCGCGATTTGTTTATTGCATGGTGTCTACATTGTAGTGTAGTCATACATTACAAGAAAATTCTAGAGGGACGTGTAACCACAAATATAAAAATATAAAAAGAAATGTTGCGCTCAGAATGTGCACTATGTGAAAGCACTAGAGAAAAAGCAGACGAAATGTAAAAATAAGATATCATTTCCTCTTTTTCAAATGACATAACTAAAGAAAAAACGTGATATTTAGTTATTATCGTGAATTAGTTAGACAAATACTACCCTATTAATCATCGAAAGTGAATTAACTTTACTGAATATTATCAAAATTCAAAAAAAATAGTTAAAAAAATCATCAAAATTGTCTCAAGAATAGTTTAGAAAGGATAGTTTTTTTAAAAATTGTGAGACACAAATGACAAAAATGACATTTGATTATATTAAGAATATATTCTTTTTACTGATAGTGATAGAGCTGAAATGGTGTCATATTTTGAGGCAAAAAATGTAATAAAGTAATGAATTATAATATTATTGCGGTAGTTAAATAGAGTTTACGTTTCAAGACCGAAAAATCATTTCGGCGCGCATTTTAAAGGACTACTAGGACTATATAGCTACGTAGTATATAAATTTACACAGAATTATATAAGTATTTAAGATCCAGTTAGATCGTTTAAGGCATTGATTTCTATAGATGATTTGTGTTCTCATATACACAATTCTATAAAATGTTATATTAATGAATTATAATATAAATTACTCAGAGAAAAGTGTAAGGTTTTAAAAATAGATCCCCGTCCGCTTCAAGGTTAATCAATAACTTTTTACAAGTTTAAATTAAATAATAATTAATTCAAATTAAAAACTATATAATTTTTCCTTTCTTTTGTGAAACTGAATTTAATCTGAATTAAATCACTCATTACGTTCTTTACGTCACTTCACGAATTACGTTACTTTTGACGTAAGATAGCGATATGTATTTTGCTATCTCTTTTCCTCTTTCTGCGTTGAAAGAACAGCATATCAAATTCAGATTTAACGCGAAAAGCTACGAATTGATGCATCAAATTTAATCGTTTATCTCTATTCCAGATATGAAATATGTCTTTGCCGTATCTTATCTGGAAAATATTTCCGATTGGATTTGAAAATGATAATAATCATATAATATGTCCATATTTTTCATTCTTGTTTTCTTACGTAATATGGTAGCTAGTAAAATATCCATCGCATATTGGTATATATATATATATAATAAGTTTACTCTATCTTGAGTATTAAAAAAATATTAGAAAAAGCAGATTTCTGCTTAAAAGATCTGCTTTTATTACGAAAAAACATCACATTAGGAATAAATGACGAGAAAGTAACTTTTAATTCATTTATTTTCCGCAGAGGAATTGATAAAATATATCCAGTCTCGAATAATGGATTATCTAAATGACTGATATCTTTAGACATCGAAAATCGATAGTACTAACTAATGGCGTTTCCATAATTGAAACTGTACTCCGACTGTTCCGTGACCGACGCTGACTCGAATTTCAAAGTAATCATAGAAAGCACTTAGTCGGTTCGGACTAGCCTTCTCGGCAATATGGGTCATGAATATTCACTCGGATAGTCATTGTTATTACTTGATTCTACTTACAATTGGTCCGCGCGCATGTCCGACAATGTATCGTACGAGCCTTTTGTCGCCGACTACAATAGAACGTTACAACCAATGCGGACAAAATGTCCGCATTAGTTGCAATGTCTGAAGCATATAGCGCAAAAAATCATGTTAACGAAGCTAAAGTAATATCATGTGCTTTAATTAGCCTTATCTCTTGAGCGCTCAAAGGCATGTACATACCAATTATATCCGTAATGATCTCATAGAAAGCTAATGTGGCACGATCCAAATTAATTTGAAGCGCATATCTTGATAGATTGGTTGACGTTGACGTAAATATCCTTCATCATATGAGAGAGGATTTCATAAAATAAAATATACCTCCATACGTTCGCTGAAAAATGAAACGGATTAACGAAAATTTGAAACGACGCGATAGTGCTCTGTTAATTTATTAGGCATTTAATTTTTATATATGTTCACAGATATATTCTTAACCTGTATTGCCAAAAACTGGCGTACATTGAAATAAAACTTTATATAAATTACAAGAAATATAAGTATCATCAAATGTAAGAGCAAAAGTTGTATTTCGAAATCAGAAATTATCCATTGTGAAGAGATACGATTTGGAGATTTATATGAAGAGCATGTATACTTCGTAAATTCGAGATACCCTAACTCTTTTCCCTCTCATTCCATTTTGAAATCTTTAAATCCAAATTTTAAGATTTTCAATATTAATTCTTATTGAAGAATGTACATATCTGTACTGCTTGTTTCTTTTGATATATTGAATGTTTAAATATGTTTTAGTAGTAATCTAAACATAAAAAGAACGATTGATTCCGTAACATCTATCCGATTTAGATATTCGATACATTTACAATATAATTCTAGGCATAAACCACGTGATCGATATTCTTCGTGATCTTATTCATATTTACCGTGAATAAAGCAACAATAGTATCCCTTGCGTAAGTAATAAACCTTGCATTGTGAGGGAATAATGATAGCGATAGAAATAATCTATCAAAAATCGTATATAACGGTTTCTAATAATAAGTTATTCTTGTGTTGTTTCTATCGTTATCGCTGTTGCTTTGCATTGTGCAAGGAACATAAGTACAACATACAGCATCTGACGCGTCAGCATTTAAGCTGCGCGCTGGTTGGTGAAGTAAAAGACAGGAATCAAGCTGAAAATCAGTCGAAATGTGTAAGTAAATCTCAGCATTGGTTTAAGAAATAGTCAAAATGGTACATTGTCGAGAATACATGAAGTAGGTACGAGAAACCTTCACCTTCAAAAGAAAAATACTACGCGTTCATAAGAGTGGTATCTCCAATTAAACTTGTATTTATTATTATTTTGTGTATTTCGTACCTCGTGCTAATATACCGGAAAAATATCTTCTATTAAAAAAAATACTTCCTATTAGTATATAATTCGACATATCATTTCTATTCAGAAATTAATATCTCGAATTTTTAGAAGTTAAGATACATGGTTAGGTTAAGTTAAGAGTGTTTATGTATAACGTACATAATATGCTATTTCAAATTAAAAAAAAAATTAAAAAACTTTCTTAATTATTATTGCTTTATACGATTCTTCAAGGCTTAAAAAAAGACTAACTTGGACCTAAAATCGAGATAATCCAAATTTTGATAATGCTCGGATAACATTAAAAACCTTAAAGTATATCAAAATTTTAAAGACATTTTAAGATGTTTTAAGTTCTGATTTTATAAACTGACACGTGTGCTGTCAAGGCATTTTTTTATTGTACAATAAGTATGTCAAAATTATCCCATCTTATTAAATAAACCGATAAAATAAAATTAGCAATTTCTGATCGCGAGCTTATGCACGGCAAGCTCATGTCGGTGTCGCAAATATTCAATCTGTGCAAATTATTGGTATGAGAGACGAGCATAATCCGGTTGCCTAGAGAAACCCATCGACCCATTACTGTATTTTAATGCATCCCGAGTATAATTAATGATTCTACGTCGTCACCTCAGATTTTAATTAATTAATGCATCGATGTACAATACGCGTTATAAGCTACGAGAATCGATATAAGCCACGGACAAAAATGAACTGATACGCTGCGAGAAACGGCGGCAAAACGAACACACTTTAATTTTAATGTCATCTACATATCCATCTTGTAATTCACTTTGTCTGAAATACAATTTGTTGCGAGCTGTTTTCAAATACAAGAAAAAACGAAAATATTTCCTTTTTTTTTTTTCTAGACAAGAATCGTGTTAGAAAAGAGAAATAGATTTTTTTTTTAAAACAAGGTAAAACCAACGTCATTTAGCGTAATTAAATATACACCTGTTTCAATCCAACAGACCTTGTCATTTTTCTGTTTGGTAATCATACATCATAATACACGAAAGGGGCGGCAACTGCATTCATGTAATCACGGTTTTTCAGTTTACTTAATTTGCTTATAATATTGCGCGTTTACTATTTCATTTTTAGAGCTTTGTTTTTTTTTAAATCTAATGTTTGCAAGAACGATTTTTGTAAAAATTTATTGTAGGTAAATATAGATCTGAAAATAATTTTGTAGGTTTTGGACCGTCAAAATAATTAGGAATAATTATGTAGGAATAATATGTAGGAAACTCTAACATGATAAGCAATGCTGCAAAAAGATTTGATATCCTAGCATCCATCTTGAGCGTCCAGTTATTTGATGCAACGATCCAACAAAATTATTTGATCTACATTTAGCTAAATTTCTGAATACTTTAGCAAAATCGTTCTTTTTGTGTAAAGTCTGAAATAAAATATTGTGTTGTTTTGCTCTTATCGAGACATATTGCACGCGTGACCGAACTAAGTATGCCTATCTTGCGTAAAAGGAAGGTAGGAAATATCCTATAACTTGTTCTTTAAAGTACAAGTGCTTGCGGCAGACTAGAAAGATCCTCGCGCAGAAGTGCGCTGCTAAACGCGCTTCGTGAATAGATAAAATAAAAATGATCTGGGAATTTTCTTTGAAAAGTAAAGCAAAGTCCCCTCTGAAAAGATCCTCCCACCTCCGCATGTTTGCTTTGTGGAATATCGTCGCGCACAAACGCACCCGGGAACTTTACCTTAGGATGGAGAATGCTGCACTAGTAAAGCGTATACACTTTTTAAATAGTAAAGTGGTGTCTGCAATATAAAAATAGTGAGCCTTAAATTATAAGAAATTGATCAATCATAGTCGATTATTCTCATCATAGCCGATTATTCTCTTCACATTCGATTGATCAATTTCTTACAGCTTAAGGCTTATACTTCTTCCTGTGTAACACAGATTTCCGAGGAATATCTTAAAGATATTTTACGTTCTAAGGACGTTCCCTTGGATAAAATGCGTTGTAGACACCGTTTAATGCAACGGCGAAGGACACATTTTTTGTATTAATATTAATCTTTTACACAAAATGAAAAAAGAAGGAAAAAACATATGAGAGTTTTGTTATTCGTGTTCGTTAATACCCAGCCATATAAAATAATCCGTTGACCTCGGATTTGCATGATCAGCAGGTACACGCGTAAAAACTGCCGTGCAAAACCGTGCGAGATACGACTGTTTGCATTGCTCGTGTGCAATTCTGATTTACACAAGTCTGCAATCGCCAGCTAAATGAAATCGTGATAAGGGTTTGCATAGTTAATGCCTACGTAAAAGCTATCATGCGAATAAAATCCTCCGGATAAAGCCGGGGAACAAATGCCGTAGAGAATAGAGACGGTTTCTAGGCTTTTTGCATTATATGGATATTTACGAGGCAGTTTAATGAAATCCGTGTGAGCGGGTGGGTTTCCGGATTTGTACGGTACACATAAATAGCGAGAGAGGTACGCGTATAAATTGAATCTGGCCAGAGGCGGAGGAAGAGATTCTCATTTGCCACTCGCTTTGAAACGCCGTCGATTTGTGTGCGCACGGCATTTTTCATATGTGCACAATGCGCAAATCGAAGGGTTCGCGCTTTTTGTTGCTCGTCGCATTGTTGTCGTCGTTTATTGTCGTGCATTGGAGATAACTCAATTTTTTATCGTTCCTCTGTTGCAGCACTGTTTCGCGATATCGTACAGGAGGGAGAACCAACGGCAATATGAGCTAAAAGCGGCCACAGAGACGAACTGCAAAGCATGGATCGATGCGATACGAGAAGCTAGGTAAACGACGGCTAGCGCTCGAATCGAAGATCTCGGGGAGTGATTAAAACGCTCTGATTCACGGAGATCGCTCATCCCATAAATCATCACGATCATCTCGATGACTAATTGTGAGCGTAGTCAGGCGGCGTTTAATGTTTCAAAGCTCCAATTAGATTCGTCGTTTCAATCATTCGTGCTGGCGATTAATTTTATCCATGGCAAGAAAAATTCTACATCATAGATGGGGTCAAAGAGGGGGAAGTTAGAGAGTTTAATCTCTCTTCGAATTTTTGTTTATTTTTTCATTTTTAATTATGGAAGGTATAACTTTATTTTTTTATTCTGAATGAATTTTTTGTTGCCACATAAAATGTTTTTGTTTCTTCACTACATAAGCCCATAATTTCAGGAACTTCTATTAGTTTGAACTTTGAATGTATCTAATACATAAAGAAAATTTTTACTAGATTTTTGAATCAAAAATAACATATGTACTAAGATATTAATGAATATTCCACTTACAATTGCAGACTTCATTTTTAATCTTTTCGCTATGGCGGTCCCTTTTCCGCTGAAATGTTCCCGCCGCACTAAGTGTACACGTTACACGTGAATAGTCTTTTAGCGTTTGGACAGCGCTAAGAAAACGTATCGAAATAAAGTGAGCAAGATTGAGCGACATTGGCGTAAACATAGAATCGGAACATAAACAAAATATAGATAGAGCTGTACTTTGCAAATCCAAAATATATGAAATTTTATGGCGAGTCATTATAGTCGTCCATCGTAGTGAAAGGATTAATAACTATATTTTGTCTATACTTTTCTTCAGACAAAAAATAAAAAATTATGATTTTTTTTATATATTTAATATTTTTTCTATTAAATATCAGAGACAAGGAAACATTCTAAGCTCTAAAATTTCCAAAAAAATTAATTCATTAACATAAAAAAATTACTGTTTATATGATGATAGAATTGATAAAATGAAAAATTACAGATATGTCTATGCTCATTATCACGCATCAAATTTATTGGATCATTGAATTCGATGATTGGATCATCGATTTCAACTTACTTAAGCTTTTCTATTTTCTTTTCTGATAAAATTAAAAATGTTTTGGCTGATGTACTAATATCAATTGAAAGCCAAAAAAATCTTTATATCTTGAATAGTTTTCGAGATATTTCGGGAAGAAATGTTTTATATGTAATTATATAAAATTATATAAATTTATATGTAATTTAAAATTGACAAAAAATTGACAAATTTTATATATAATTATATAAAATATGTCCATATTTTTTTCTAGGCTAGAGAAAGCTAAACATTGCTTTACACATGAGGACTGATTTTATATTTTAAACTGTTTGTGGTCAACAACTTTCAGAACTTTTTAAAAAAATGATTATTTTTTAAAATATTATTAATGATAGATAGAGATAATTTTATTATAAAATTACTTGTAAATAGATTTTTACAAGAAAATGATAAAATGCTATTTCATCATTTTCACATGTGCACCTTTTATAAAATTAATAATAAATATAGGGCTATAAACCAAGCAAACTCTTAATGCTGAGTTATTATAAAAAGTTATTATAAAACAAAAGTTTATTATAATAAACGCTGTTTGATGACCATCATGCGCTATAACGTATCTACATTTTATCCGAATATTTATCATCTATTTCTTCACGTTTATATATTAAATAATGCTCACAACTATCCATAACGAAATTGCATACATTACGATGAATTTATATTTTATTACATTTACCGTCTAAATCATCATATGTATTGGCGAATTATTGTTTTTCAAATGAGTCATCGATTTCAAATTGTATTAATTTCAACATTGAGAACAATGACCCAAAAGGGATCGAAACATTTATTATAATAAACTTATGTTTCATAATAACTCAGCATTAAGACCTTGCTTGGCTTGTAGTCCTATACTTATTAACTCAAGAAATTAAAAAAAAAATTGACTTAAATTCAGTTTATTATTTACATTAAAATGAAAAATTAATCGCGATATTAGTTTGTCTTATTCCCAATATTATTATTCTGAGGATGAAGAAAAAAATGAGAAGGACATTGTATATTGTCAATTTGATAATATTTTGATAAGCATTTTCTAAATATTAAGCGAGAGAATATATTATTATGTAATAATAATAATATATCTTTTAAACATTGTTTAAATGATTTTAAATGATTTTTAAACTATTCAATAAAGGAAGGATAACAGTTGGAATAATCTGTGCATAAAAAAATGAGAATGAAATAGACCTGTTGAGGAAATCACTATAAAAAAAGCACATATTATTTACGTTATGATAAGTGCAGGTATGAAAATGATAGCATTTTATTATTTTTTAGTGATAGAAATCTATTTAAAAGTAATTTTATAATAAAATTACTTTTATCATTAATAATATTTTACAAAATAATCATTTTTCTTAAAAAGTTCTGAAAATTGTTGCCAATAAATAAGGTTTGAAGAGTGAAATCATGTGTAAAGCGATGTTTAACATTCTCGCTATATCTTAGAAACTATTGAAGATATAAAAAAAATGTTTTATACAAAAGTTTTATAATAAAATTGCCTCTATTTATTCATTTCAGTGATATTTTTTTAGAATATTTATTTAAAAATTTTTTTTAAAAAGTTTCAAAAATAATAATTTTTTTTTAAATATTATTAATGCAAATGAATACAGCTATAATTTTGTTGTAAAACTTTTTTTGATATCTCAAATAGTTTTCGAGATATAACGGAAAAAACTGAAAACCGCTTCTTCGAAACTCATAAGAGATGATTTCTTCAAACTGTTTTTTTGCCGCAACTAATATTTTTTAAATTTATTTTTTTATGTAAGCTATAAATATACAAAGTTTCATTAAAATCAGAATTGACACCTTGCGAAGTTCCCTTGTCAGATGTAATAATAAAATAATCTATAAAATATTTATATTTTTGGTTATGTTTTGAGATGTGAAATATCGCTAAATGCAACACTGTTAATAAGTTCTTCATGATTTTGTTAAATATTTTTCAGATTTAAATCAATTACGTGAGGTACGTGAGGTAAGGATATTCGATATTCCTTACTGATATTCGAGCCGGTAGGTGCAAATCAAAATATGATCTCCGAAAATAACATGCGTGAAAGCTTCATTTATTCATCTGATCGAATTACAAACAATTTGTAAAGTTTTTCGATATCACGGTGTAAGAGAAAACCAAATTTTTCATTAATGCAAATTCATTGGCGTGTAGCTGTAATGGCGGACTTGCGCCGTTCCTTTATTTCCTTTAATAAGTCTTCTATTTTTAATAAAACAGCGACAAAGTAATCTCAGATCTTGCGATCGAAGAGTTATAGGCATTTACTTTATAAAAAAGTTCGAGCTAACAGAATACTCCCGCAATGAACAATATGGTTTGTGGCATAATAATTAACTTGATTCTCCAACATCATTCCGTTTTATACTTTAAGATAGATTCTTAGTCTATTATTCAAGAGGTTACCTTAATCTCGTTGATGCGTTGATAAATACGTTTACGGGCGTCGCATTAACATCGAGCCGTTTCAGCCACCTCTCTATTAATCCTCGTGCCGTAATTTGTGCACATTAACACCGAAGTAATCTTCATCATACTATCAAACGCGTCTTACGGGTTAGAGGGCGAACAGCCGGTTATTGCGGAAACTCCAGTGAAGAGGATTGCACAAGGATACGATGCTAATATCACAAATGTATTTCATCCGTTAGTGCGCAATTCATTCCAAATTCATGATTTCAGCAAAAATAAAAATGGTAATTTAAAAAAACTTTTTTCTACCTACAATCAGTGTAAAAAATATTCGTACAGGAGGGATACTTTTCTCAAAAAAATCTTATTTTTAGAAAGTAAACATTAATTGCCAATTTATTAACAAAGAATAAAATAGATTACATATTTATCATAATGATTTTACCTACAAAGATATAATAATTAAAAAATATATTATCTTAATAAAATAAGTGAAAATAAAATATTATATTATTTAGACGCAGAAAAAGTATTTATATTCAATCGAGAAATTTCTAAATAATATAAATAAGGTTCTAAAAATCATGAATATTATTTTTATGAAACTCTTTAATATATGCATTATTAATAAATCGCTATTATAATTAAATAATTAATGTTTGTTTTTTACAAATAAGATTTTTTAAAATAAAAATCCCTTCTTCACGAATATTTTTATTATACGTATTTCTTTTCTTTATAAAGGGCTTCATAGAAATTTTTCTTCGCTAACAATTTTAGTTAGTTTGATACTGTTTACAAATGCGCTCGGTAACAGACAGTCCATTGATAACTTCTTTTGCGGAATATTTCTTCTGAGGAACGCAAGTATCTGCAAAAGAAGAATTGGCGGAAGCATTAGCGATAGAAAAGTTATCGACAGGAGAAGTATTTGTGATAGAAAAGTTATCAATCTTTGCATCTTTTTCAAATATAGTAGAACTTCTTCTATCTGTATTCTATTTATGCAGATAAGTTTATGCTTAAATTATTAAATCTTAATATCCAAACTGATAATTAAGCCTAGTGGCGCCATAGTTCGGATAATAGAAGCTCGACGTGCTCAAAAGAGTTTTCTGAACGTCAGCTTCTATTATCAGAACTAATAAATATTGATAGAGAGGAGAATTAGTAAACCTCTGATATCTGAACTATTCGGTTTTCGAACTTTGTCTTGTTTTCCAAACAAACGAAATAATTTTACTGTACAGGATGAAAACAAATCTATGATACAACTGAGAGGAGAGAAGTTCTTTCTTGTATAAAAATAAATTTAAAGTGTAGAATAAGTTTTTTGTCCGAGACTTTGATTTGAGAAAATTAAATCGTGTAGAGCACACGTGCACTTAATGAAGATGCGATTTACAGAAAGATACTGAAAATCTATGATCAGAATCTATATGGTATTTGCGTACCATAACGTACATTTAACGAGCACAACTTTGCTTAGGATAGCAGAGACAACGTTTTTTTTAATTATTTATCACATTTTTTTTAATCCTGCTACTTGTCGTAAGTTGTGTGAACATTATATAAACATGAAATTTATTATGTCTTTTCACAAATTGTGATTGTATCTTTATTAAGTGTACGCGTATTCAACGCGATTTTCAAACTTTAATTTTTTCTAAAACAAAGCCTTGAAAGAAAAAGGTTTACTAATTTTACTTACTTTACTTATTTTCTAACTTATTTTTCTACAAATTACCTTTTGTCGGATTCTGTCTATATAATTCTCATCTTGTATATTATATTTGTTAGCTTAAAAAATATGTGCCCTGTACGAATATATACTTAAAGTACTGTTTTTTAATTAAAGAACAATTTTTTAAATTCACCTAAATGTTACTTTGCCTCGAGCTTAAAATAATTATAAATCGCTCTATCATTATTCTTTAATTCAGATCCGTAAAACTCAATAAAAGTTAAATATATTTGTTGCTTTAATTATTGACTCCCATACAAGATACATAATTGATAATATCTTTATACAACGCAAAAATATTTTATTTCTTTTAAATATTTTACTGTATGTATGAGAAGTTGTATCCTTCTTCCGCGTAGTCCTTATTTTGCAGACCGACTTATACACGTTCACATCCCGGCGGAACGATCCCTTCTCAGATTACTGCTACCCTGCACCATAATATGCATAGATAATGATATCTGCGTTACTTTAGCAATTCTGCCGTGCTGTGCCGTGTTCGAAAATACAAGGTTGATATTTCTTCGAGTATCTCATGACACGCAGAAGGTCGATCGATAGTATATGATAACTTTTTCATGCAACGTGAACCATGCTCGAGTGCTTGTTTTGCGTTGATTCAAGTAGAGCTTCTCAAAACACCGCTGCAAGGTGTGGACGAGCTATCTATTTGCACGGCTCATGGATATACATATAAAGCAACTCGATTAAAATTTAAGTCGATTGGAAGGAAATATCTTTTATGTTTGATGAGAGAGACACTACACTGTACTTTCTCGTTACGAGAATTCTCAATTTGCGAAAACAGATTCAAGGCGAGTCTATGTATATCTTAGTAAATGTTCAATAAAAACAAAGTCTTATGTTACAAAAACAAAATAGCTTGTTGCAGTATTAACGTTACTTATAAGAACACATTATATTGTTTAATGAAAACAATAACGCAAGGACGAAGATAATTTTTCTTTTATAGTTTTTTGGACGCTGAGCAAACGATTCCATTTACCAAACTGTTTTTTCATACAATTTTTAAGAAATTTATAGTTAAAATTGCAAAAAGGTTTATTTTAATATATTTTGGCATATTATAAGTTATTATAATTAAAATATCTGTTAAAGAAGTTTTATTGTAATCAAAATTAAGCATTACTAGTTTTTTTAACATTACTCGCATGGAATGTTTCTAATATTTTAACATATCTCCATTTTCATTGTTATCTTAATGTTTACAATTAAATTAAGGATTAATAATATTACACAACTTTTAGATAAAGAAACATGCAAATTGTTTAAAATGGAACAATTTTTGCTAAATATAATATGTATAAAGTACAGGGCTAAGGTCATGTATTTGAAATACTTTTATTTTAAACACAATATCTATAATATAATTCTATTTTGTATTTCATATTTCAGCAGAACACATAAAAGTATTTTGTATTTTGCATTTCAAATCGAAAAATTGAAAATATTTGGTATTTAAATTATTAATATTTTGTAATTTAAATATGTAATGAGATTGATTGATTGAATTTTATTATTATATTTGAAGTAGGAGAGACTGGAGCTGGTTGTCGTACGAGATTGATTTTCAAAATGCTTACAATTCAATTAGTAAATTAATAATCATATTCGAAAGAGGCAATATTTTTGAACATTGTAAAAAAATGTGAGTCATATTCATATATTTATACAGATTCAGTAAAGATTTAAAAGAAAGGTAATATTTGAGGCATCTTAACAAAATGAACTGCGTATACGTCTTTTCTTTTTATATACAAAATATTAAAAATATGAAAAAATATGAAATCATTCAATGTTACTTTTATAAATTTATAATTTTATTGCATAAACATATTGATTGTAGAAAGTTTAAAAAAAGTTATTTGGCAACTTAAACCTGAATGCCTGCATTAACTTCTTCTTAAAACTACGCTTATTGATTTATTCGCAGTTTGGACAAATAAAAGGCCTTTTATAATTGAGAGGATGGGTGGAATAAAGGTTTAATTATAAAATCTTGATATTAAAAATTAAAATAACTTGCTACTTTTTTTATTATACATAAATGAATACAATA